>JACCDP010065210.1_pt1 | contig 32237 bp, 14 predicted proteins | sample 7445841 | NCBI WGS metagenome assembly JACCDP01 (sample SAMN15323441, study PRJNA562643) | freshwater metagenome | isolation source: river surface water | place: USA:Blue River Watershed | collected 2017-08-17 | reverse complement strand
ATATTGCAAAAATTGTGGATGCTATATTCAAATATAGCAAAAAGTATAAGGTTAACCCTTATATTATTGCTTCCACAGCATATGTCGAAAGTGAATTCAGTATGAAAAGCAGGCCATGTATTGGCATTATGCAAATATTGAGATCCACTGCTAGATATATTGATCCTAAAAGACAATATGATCCGTACACTATTGATGGAAATATTGCTTTAGGAACAAAAGAGCTAAGTATGCACCTAAAAAAGACGGTAAAAAGAGGTTCAACTATGGACCGAGCTTCAGGTTCTAGTAGAAGTTTAAGATACATGTGGGGTAGATACAATGGAGCTGGCTCACAAAGTAGGTATTCTTCCAAGTTGCTAAAAGTATTATATACTTTGACAACTAATGATTTAAATCATTTAAAAGGTAAGCTGAAGCACGGACCTATTTGGTAAAGTCAAAAAAAATAAGGAGAATCATAAGATTCTCCTTATTTTTGATTATAGGGCTAATCTGAAGATTAGTTAGGACCCCATCCTCTATTTCTGCTTGATGGATATCTACCAGTAAGACCCATACCTACGATGTCGTCACCTGGGAATCCAACAGTGTTCATTCTATCAATATCGCCTCTGAGTCTCTTGAGCTCGAAGACATACTTGTCAGCCTTGGACTTGAGGTTTCTGATTGAAAGAATATTTGATGCAGCAACGAATGATGCACCGATTCCAGTGACAGATGCAAATGATGTTTGGATTGCATTGATTTCATACTCAAGAGTATTGAGGATTGATTGGAAATCGTTAACAAAGTGTGTTTGTGTTGAGATATTCTCTACACCAACGTTGACATCAGTTGGATACTTTGCAGCACTGTTATAGGTAACAGTTGTAGGTAAAGCTGTCCAAGTAAGACCTGTTGTATTGATGGTGATTGGTTCTTGTGTGCTTAAATACCACTTGGTGCTTCCATTAACTGTACCAGATGATACTGAAACAGTTGAGAATCTCTTGATTTCAGCATCAGCATCAAAGTCAGTTGTTCTTGTAAGAACCCAAGTTGTAGCAGTGCCACCAATTGTTGACAAAACGAAAATACCATTACTTGCACCACTACCGCCACCTTGGTTCTTAACCAAGACTCTTGTACTAGTTGAGGTAATGCTAACACCATCAACGATTAAGGTTGCTGCTGCACCAGATGCTGTTAAAGTACCATTAGCTGCAGACCATGTTGGGGTGTTTGGAAGTGATGTTGTAGTAGCTACAGCAGCCGCAGTTAAATTCATTGCAGTTGCAGGAGACATAGCATTCATATACTTGAAGTCTCTGCGATCTGTAACGTTATTAACTGTTCTTAAGCCAGGTGCGCTACCATTATCAAAAGATGATGGATAATTAACGGCCATTTGTGAACTCCTTAATTAAGTGTTTCATATATTTCTTCGAAGAAAACATTATTTTCAAAACATTTTTTGTTTTCATGGTTTCTTTTCTATTTTAATTTTTGTTCTTCCTTCAAAGGTCTTAACTTCTTATTTAAGAACAATATAAATATCCCCTTTTTGTACAAGAAGCCTATTATGTCTGATGCCCAAGAACCATATTTTGATCCGAATTTAGATTTTGTTTGGTCTGGTAAACACACCTTCTCAAACGAAATTAAGTTTTCTTCAAACCAAAAGTTCAATTCCAGTCAAATCTTTATTACTAACGATAAGCCAAACTCTATTTTAGTTTCTTTACAGAATAAAATTTCATTACTAGAAGCTATAGACCCTTCTTCTTACTTGCAATTTGATGGAATAAGCCTATCTTGGAAGCCTTTAATACTTTCATCTAAGACTCTTGGAGTTCTAGATGTAAAAAATGGTGGTACTGGATGGCACAAAACCCCATCTCAAGGAATTATCTATTTTGAAGATAATTCTTTTAAAACATTAGCTTTTCAAAACAATAAAATACTTGCTTCAAAAGAAAATAGATTAGAATGGCTTGATTTTGATTCTTCAGTAGCAACAATTATAGATAAAAATCAAAACTTACTTGATATTCAATCTTCTATATCTAATCTTGCAATAACAGAAACTGGACTTACTTTTAAAATCACATCAGAAAAAGACCCAGAAGAAAAAGAAGATTTTCATTTAACTTACGATTTATTAAAAGAGTCTGTATATCAAAAAACTGACAAAACAGTAAATACAGAAGATATCAAAGGCGTTCTATCATTCGAAAAGGGCGGTCTAGGATTTAATAATATTCAAAGAGGAGATATTGTTTTTGGCTTTTCTGATAACAATATTTCAAAACTTTCCTCAACAAATCACGATGGAAAAATTCTTACTGTTGTTAATGGACTTCCTCAATGGCAAGAAATAGACATTAAAGAAGAACTTAGAACACAACTAAAAGACATTACATTCATCAAAGAAGAAAATCAAAGTCTTATATTCAATGGAACAACTAGATATGAAATTGCCACCTTAGATTCAAATATCAGGGGTAAAGCATCTGGATTAACTCAAATTCTGCCAGCCGAAAAGGGAGGAACAGGCTTAAATCTTACTGAACTTCCTTTAGGTTCAGTTATAGTTAAAAATACAGAATCAGATAAGTTTTTTGCAATACAACCTGGTGAAGATGGACAAAGCTTACAATCAAATGGTCCTAATCAAATTCCATCATATAAATATCAAATAGAAACTATAACCACTGACAAATATTTAAATAGCGAAAAGCAAAAAAATCAAGTTATTCTCAAGTTAAATACAAATACAAATTATGATTGGCTGGCAGAACATAACTTTAAAAATATTACTGTCACTGAAGAAATCAAAGCAAATGTAATAAAACTTGAAAATAGACCAGATAATCAACCAGTAATCAATAGCTTGTTCAAAAGAAACAATGATCTTATTTACAACAAAGATGGAATTGATTATTGTTTAAGTCAAAATTTCACACAAGAGACAAAAGAAAGCCACGTATTAAAGATATGTGATAATGCAAGTTTAGTTGAAAATACACTAACACCCTTTAATGTTATGTTCCCCTATACATCTGGAAAGGCACACGAAGAACAATTATGGAAATTGAAAAGGATAGATATTTATTGTCACATTGTAGCAGAACAAGATGCAGAAATTGATTTTGTTTGTGATAAGCAATCTGTTTTAAATCAACACATAATTATTAATGCCTTTGTAAATAAATCCTGTTCATTCAATTTTTCCAGAAACCAATTCCATTCGGGAGATATGATTTTTGTAAAAACCAAAGAACTTTATGGAGCTGATAACTTTACAATTTGGGCCGTTATTGAAAAAATAAACTAAAAAATGGCTAACAACTTTTATATTGTTCCACCTAGACTAATTGTAGGCTCGTTACAAGGAAATAACTATGTAACTAGCCTCAATAATTTCCGTGGCGATGTAAATATAGTAGCCCAATCGCCTCTTACACTTTTAAGGCAATTCAATGACATAATCCTTGGTTTTGATTCCACAGGATTTATCACAACATCTGGTGGCACAATCACAGGAAACTTAAACTTTAATGTTTCCGCTGCCACAACTTATGGTATTCAACTTCTTTCTAAAACAGTTGATCCTACAGGTACTCCTCCACAGGGTGCCATTTATTATAACACTGCTACACAAACTATCAGGATATATGATGGCGCTTGGACTGATTACACTGGTACTGGCTCTACTGTCAACTATGATACATTTTATCTTAGACTTGATGGAAATAATCAACCTGTAACTGGATATGTTGCTTTTGATGAATATATCAGAGTAGCAAATAAGTTTGGTGTTCAGGCATCATTTGGTTCAAGTTACGGCTCTATTTATTACGATACCAGTGTAAATAAACTTAGAGTTTACACCCCGTCAGGATGGTCGATTGTTGGTTCTGGATCTGGCGGTGGAATAACTGGAATTTATTCAGGCAGCGGTGTTTCTTTCATACCTGCCACTTCACCTATAACTGATACTGGCACAATAACAGTTGATGAAACCTACAACTTTAACTGGACAGGGCTTCAATCTTTTACTCAGCCTATAACATTTGCAACTGGCCAAACATTTGATATCACAAAGCTCACAATATCATCTCAAGCTGCTGGTGATGTTCTTTATTACAATGGGACAAACTGGACAAGATTAGGTATTGGTAGCACTGGAGAAGTTTTAACTGTTGCCACTGGAGCAACTAAGCCTGAATGGTCACCTTCAGCTGCATCAGGAACTTTAGGCACTCCAACTGATACTACTTATTCAGATGGTTATTTTGATACTTGGACTCCTGGTGTAACAACAGCTGCAGATGCATTTGACGATATAAATGAACTTCTAGCCTTGCTAGCACCATCTGCGCCTAGTGGATTAAATGGCAGCACTTTAAGCGCAATTTCTGCACCAACTTTCTACACTGCTAAAGTTTCTGCTAACTTAACAGCAGTTTCTGATAACTGGTATCAAGCTGGTATCACTACCGGAAGTACACTAACAAAATATTATGTTACTGGTTCATATACATTAGCTAGTTCACCAAGCTCAATATTTTTTGCTGGAAAGGCTGGCGACACAGCATCTTTTGGAACAGTTTCTCATATCCTATACAATTCTACATATACTTCAGGCACGGCTGTTTCTTTTGTAGATTTAACCACAAATCCTACACCAACATATACTTTGGGTACGATGCGAATAACTGCTTTAGGAACTACAAATACAATTTGGAATAAAGCTAATGCTCAAATATATGCCTACACACAATCAGGAGAAGGATATGCTGGTAATACTCTTGAGTGGTCTCCTTCTTCAATAGGCTCCACTTCAGAAACAAATAAATATGAAGTTTGGAAAGATACTTACAGTGCAAGTAATTCAACTCCATCTTTTGCTTCAGGGCCATCAAACACTGTAATAACTGAAAACTTTAAATGGCTTTCTGGTATCCCATATTACACAACCGGAACAAATTGGCAAGTTCAGTTTGTTGCAGCTTCCGGAATATTTAATCGTTGTTATAATGCGACCAGAGTAGCAAATATCACTGCTACTGGTCTTAACACTATTTCTTTAACAGGTGAAGAATCTGGTACTCCTGTATATAGTGCAACATATGATAGATCTGGTGCCAATTATGTAAGCGTCACTTTAAACGCTGGCAGTCAATCTTCTTTTAATAAGTATTTAACAGTAGGATTATATAAAGTCATAGGCTCTACTTCATCTAATACGGCTATTAATTATTATATAAATACATATGGAAACATTTCTACTTCAACTGTTGAATATTTCCATGATGAGGTTTTTAGATTGGTCAATGACACTTCTGGCTCAGGTACAGCATTCGATTCAACTGCTAATTTATTAAATAATAATGCCCAAGTTAGAAGCGGAACTTTACGTGTGCCAGTTCAAGCCGAATATACTGCTCAGTGGGGTGGCTCTGCGATAGACTATTCTGGAGATAATATTTTTGAGTATCAAAGATATTTTACCAAATCTGGTGCTACTAAATCAGGAACTTTAGCTTTTACAGGAATAACTGCTACAGATATTTATGCTTATGGTACCTCTGGCAGTGGTTCAACAGGATTAAATTTACTTATTTATCTTGAAACAGATGCAGTATGGTTTGATATGGGTATTCCTGTTGGTCTTGGTGGAGACGGTTCAACTAAATCTCTTGCTATAGGCGCTAAAGATATTGCTAACACTAGTGGTAGTAACTTAGGATGGTCTTTGGGCAGTTTATATAGTACGGCTTTAAATAATAATAGATACAGACTTTCTATTATATTTAATAAAAATTCAACAAAAACAATAACACAAGTTACGAGTAGTTAAGAATGTCCTGGTCAAAAGAAGATATTAGCTTCAAAAAGTTAAGTAGCAAAAGAGTTACTTGGACTAGCAACCAGGTGTTTGAAGAAATTGGCGCTCGCTCTTTAGATATCCATAATTTAGATATTAAAGCTGATCCTATTCCAGATACTCCCCCTGGATCATCTACATCAGTATTGCAGTTTTACGATTATGGTTCTGGGACTGGTCTTACTCTTGTTAAAGACCTTACAGTTTCTGATAATTTAACATATTTTGCTACTATTTTTAATGCATCAGGACAAGAAGCTCTCGCTAACCAATTAGTTGGAACTGGAGCTACTGGAAGACTTTTTAACTTTGTTTCTGATAAATATGATGCATTAGGAACTGCAACTGGCGCTGGTTATGAAATAAAACTCTATGATAAAGATGGAGTTCAAATTACCAAAACGGATTCTTCGCTTTGGTATTTTGATTATCAGACTGGCATTCTTATGTTCCAAAATAGTGCCAGTGGTACTATTGCATCTAGAGCACCATTCTCTATCACAGCATACAGATATATTGGTGGATTTGGTATTACTGCTGGAACTGGAGGTTCTGGTTCTGGAACTGTAGGTACTGGATATAGCTCTGGAATTGCCTATTATACTGGTGCAAATGACATCACTTCTTCATCATCTTTTACTTGGGATGGTGGAACAAGTGTATTAACATTAAATAACAGCACTTTTTCTTTGACTGGAAGCACAATAACTTCTGGAGATTGGGCTGGAAATGCAATCTCCACTTTGTATGGCGGAACTGGTTTAACTAATTACACTAAAGGTGATTTATTAGTTGGTCTTGGTGGAACATTGGTTGTTTTACCAGTAGGCTCTAACAACTATTTTTTAACCGCTGATAGTTCTACTGATTCTGGATTAAATTGGGTTTCTGGTTTAGCTACTACTGGCATCATATCTATCAATAGTTTAGATAGCACAGCTCAAACTTTAGTAGTTGGCACCTCTGGTGTAAAGTTTAATATACTTTCAACAGGCTCCTCTCATACATTCAATTTGCCAGATGCTGGAATCGGTATTACGGGTTTAATTACTGGTAAAGCACAAACAATAGCTGGTGTAAAATCTTTCACCAACAATTTACAGTTAAGTTCTGGTTCAGAATTACGTTTATTTGATTCGACAAGTTCATATTATACTGGCCTTAAAGCAGGTTCTCCATCTGCAAATTACACATTAACTTTTCCTGATGATGATGGAACTGTTGGTCAGGTATTAAGAACTGATGGTTCGGGTGTTTTAACCTGGGTTGATAAAAGTGTTACTGTTGGCGCAGCTCCACCTGGTTCTCCACAACAAGGCGATCTTTGGTGGAGTACTTTAGATGCAAACCTGTTTATATATTATGATGATGGTAATTCGGCACAATGGGTAGAAGCTACAACAGGGGCTAATGGTGGAAATTATGGTGGTTCTGGTTCTGGAATTACCTTATTAAATGGAATATCATTTTCAGACCAAACTTTTGCTGTTGGTAATGCTGGTTCTGATTTTAACATTGCCTCTTTAGGTTCATCTCATACATTTAATATTCCGAGTGCAGATTCATCAAAAAGAGGTTTAGTAAGCACTGGAACACAAAATTTTGGCGGCTTAAAAAGATTTGATGCTGGCCTTGAAGTTAAGACTGGCAATTCTATAAAATTATATAATTCTGCTGATACTGCCTATACTGCATTCGAATCTGTTGCAACATCTTCAGTAACATATTCATTACCACCTACAGACGGTTCAGCATTACAAGTTATTTACACTGATGGTTCTGCAGGTTTAGGCTGGACTTTTGTTGGTGATGTTTTTATAGATGTTGATCCACCTGCAGACCCTAGATATGGCACCCTTTGGTGGAACTCATATGAAGGCGACCTCAAAATTTATTATTTTGATGGAACAAATGCTGTATGGGTTGATGCAAATAATGGTGGTACAGGCGGCGGAACTGGTGGTGGTTCTGGAATAACATCTATTAATGGACTTTCTGAAGTTGTCCAATTCTTCAGTACTGGTTACTCTGGTTCTGATTTTAATATTGTATCAAGTGGATCTACACATACATTCAACTTACCATTAGCTGGCTCTGCAATCACTGGTTTAATATCTCCAGATTCTCAAACTATATATGGTTTGAAAAGCTTTGATGATGGAATTTCTGTATTAAATTCAAATCAAGCATATTTTTACAATTCGACTAACGATGAATATGTTGGATTTAAAGCAGCAACAGGATTAACTTCAAGTACAACATACATCTTGCCTGAGCTTGATGGAATTTCTGGCTATGCATTAAAAACTGATGGTAGTGGAAATCTATTTTGGGGTGTAACTGCTTCAGGTACGGCTTCCATTGGCGTATCAAATGTTTTACCTTTATTAGGAAATAATCAGGGTGATTTGATTTGGCATACCGAAGAAGGAACTCTCAAAATTTGGTATGAGGATGCAGATACCAGTCAATGGGTAGACGCATCAAGAAATAGTTTTGGAGCTGGAGTAGCTGGAGCTGGAATATCTTCATTAAATGGAATTAGTGAATCAATTCAAACTTTTTCAGTTGGAACATCTGGAACATTATTCAATATTTCTTCTATTGGTTCATCTCACACATTTAATATTCCAATTGCCGGTAATGGAAAAACTGGATTAATTGATTCAGATGCACAAACTATTTATGGTGCTAAAACTTTTGATAGCGACCTTTATGCTATTAATAATATTTATGTAAGTAAAGATAATTATATTGGTGGTGTTCCCGCTGACTTTACTGTTGGTGGAAGTACAGGCGTTATCTATTTTGGTATAGCAAAAGGCCAAAATATTAATCGTTTCGCTGGTATGAAAGTAGAGGAGATTGCTTCTACTCTTGGTGGTGGAAATTTAAATGGAGAGTTAGTTTTTTACACAGATTCAGAAACAGTAGATTACTCAACAGAAAGATTAAGAATCTCTGGTTTTGGAACTGTAATTTCTTCAGGCCCAGTAGTCATTTCAAACACAACCGGATCAGGAACAACTGCTTCTGGAAGTTTAATTGTTTCTGGCGGAGCAGGAATAGCTGGAACTTTAAATGCAATTTCAGTCGGTGTAAGAGACTTAACTGCTTTATTTTCCGCAAATCTAACTACTTCTGCCACTACATCAAACCAAGTGCTTCATTCACTTCCACATGCTGATTTTAAAACAGCTAAATATGTTATTCAATGCATTTCAGGTTCAGATTTGCATGCTCAAGAACTATTGCTGATACATGACGGGACTGATGTCTATATGACTGAATATTCACAAGTATTAGGAGCAAGTAATACACCATTGACAACATTTGATGCAAGAATTTCAGGAAGTTCTTTGGAGTTATTGGTTACTCCAATAAATTCTGTAACTACATATGTTGCTTCTTGTACGGCAATCAGAGGTTAATAAATGTCTATAGCAATAAAAAGAAATTTTACAATACCATCAACTAGTTCTATAGGCGCTAGTGAAATATCTCTTTCTTCATCAACAGCATCTACATCAGTTAATACGGGTGCTATTGTTTCATTGGGTGGAGCTGGTATAAGCGGGGCTATTTCTCTTGGTGGGCCTTTAAAATTATATAACGGCAGTTACTACACAGGTTTTGATTCTGCGGCCACAGCAAACACTACATATATCTGGCCAGCAACATCTCCTTCTACAGGCACATCAGTTTTAAGTTCAGATGCAGCAGGAAATTTATCTTGGATTTTGATGTCTGCTAGTGGTTCTGGATTCACTTTAAATGGGCTTGATGCTCCTGCCCAATATTTTTCAACATCAATATCTGGCTCTGGTTTCACCATCAGCTCTGTTGGTTCAACTCACACCTTTCATATTGGTTTGGCTGGTTCTGCTTCAACTGGTTTGATATCTGGTACAGCGCAAACTATAGCTGGACAAAAAACCTTTACTTCAACAATTATTGGAGATCTTTCAGGAACTGCTACTACTGCCACTACTTCTCAAGCTATTAATACAGTAGCAGCATCTACCAATGCGACACATTATGTTTTGTTTTCTCCAACAAATGGTGGTAGCGGCGTTGCAGTCTCTTCTGATACAGGACTTACATTCAATCCTTCATCTAATTTAATTTCACTTTCTACATTATCAGCTACAACTGTAAATTCTAACACAGTTAATGTTACAGGTTCCACTGCGTCAACAAGTTCATCTACTGGATCTTTAATTATAACAGGTGGTGCTGGAGTCGGTGGTTCATTATGGACATCAGCTACAAACTTTTCTTCTATATCAGGTGTTGGGCATTCCAATGGTGTTATTACATCTGGTGTATGGTCAGGAACAGCAATATCAGTTGTTAATGGCGGAACAGGATTAATATCATACACTACTGGTGATATTCTTTATGCTTCTTCATCTTCATCCTTAGGAAAAATAACAGCAGGAAGCGCAGGTAGTATTTTAACTTCAGCCGGAGCAGGTTCTACTCCATACTGGTCTGCACCAGCAGCAACAGGCGTTACATCTTTAGCTGCTTCAACAGGCATTTCAGTCAATGCTTCAACAGGAGCAGTAACAGTTACAAATACTGGTGTTATTGCGCTTACTGGAACTGCCAATCAAGTTTTAGTTAATGGCGGGTCAGGTTCAGCAACTTCTGGTAATATCACTTTAACAACCCCTCAATCAATTGGGACAGCATCATCTCCATCTTTTGCAGATATTTCCCTAACTACTGGTAGTAATTCAACTTTAGCTGCAGTTGGTTCAGCTCCAACAAGCATAGTGAATAAACAATATGTTGATAATTTAGCATCAGGATTGGATATTCACGGTTCTGTCAGAGTAATACAAACATCTTCAATTGGCGCTAGTTATATTCAAATACAATCTGCTGGTTCCGCATCAACAGGGTCTTATCTTATCTCAATAACCCAAGTTGCTTTGCCTTCCATAGATGGTGTAACATTTTCTGCTACAGGTATTACACAAAGAGTTCTCATTAATGGTGGATTTTCTGGTAACGCAACAATAGGTGGAACAACTCCATTTACTCCAGGCAACTCAAACATAGCAAATGGTATTTATTATGTTGGTGCATTGGGTGGTGCTGGTACTTCAAACTGGATACTTGTAAGAGCCACTGATACTGATGATAGTGCAGAACTTACTGGCGGAACATTTACATTTGTTGAAGAAGGCACAACTTACGCTGATTCTGGATGGGTTTGTTCAAATGATACAACTAATCTTGGGCCTATCCTATTTGGTAACACAGCAATAATATTTACTCAGTTTACGGGTAGTGGAGCTTTAAGTGTAGGACAGGGTTTAAATAAAGTAAGTAATACTATTGCAGCTAAGATTAATATTTCTTCTATTGGAACACCTTCAGGAACTGGTTACACGCAATTCAATTTGGGTGGTACTAGTGGAGGTGGGACTGCTGATACTGGCTATTATCCTACCTTTGGAATAAGAACTTCAGGAACAATAGCAGGATCGGCTATTTTGACCTTAAATTCTGATGGTTTTTCATTAATAGGATCTACTAACCTTAATAGAACAATTACTATCACTGGTTCTGATATAACATTAACTGGTGGTGGGAACACTTTAACTCTTACTGGAAGTATCTCATTACCATCGCCAACAACAAATGGTATAGCATATGGCTCAAGTTCTTCTGCTGTATCCTTCTTGACTGCCTCTGGTTCTGGTGCATCTGTTCTAACACAAACGTCAGGATCAGCACCAGTTTATTTTGGTCAATCACAATTAATTGCAGGCGGAGCAACAACTTCTGCACGATGGCAAACGTCAAGAACTGTAACTTTTTCTGGCGGAGGGGTTACAGGATCATTTTCTATTGATGGAAGCGCAAATGTTTCTGGGATTGCTTTAACTGTTACTGATGATTCAATTGCTTTAGGGACTAAAACTACTGGGCAATATGCTTCAACTATAGCTATATCTGGCTCTGGTATTACAGCAACTTCTTCAGCTGCTGATGACGGTACAGCCTATACAATTTATTCATCTGCTGTTTCAACAAATACAGCATCATCTATTGTTTTAAGAGATAGTTCTGGTAATTTTTCAGCTGGTACGATTACAGGCACATTATCTGGCACTGCAACTTCTGCTGTCAACGCTGGTTTCGCTGGAGCAGCGACCACTGCTAATTCTGCAGGTTCTGCTGGAACATCTGTTAACTCTGGTTTTGCTGGTGCTGCTTCTACAGCTACTAACGCTGGATTTGCTGGTTCTTCAACTAATTCTGCAAATACAAATATAACACTTGACACTGCCTCAACTATTTATTTAACTGGCTCAAGAAGTAATGCATCTATTGGTTCTACCCCTGTTTATGTTCTTTCAGGTGTAAGTGCTCTTGGAAACACAATTACTGCGACAACATTTAGTGGAACAGCAACTTCTGCTGTAAATGCTGGTTTTTCGGGAGCGGCTACTACAGCCACTAATGCTGGTTCAGCAGGCACTGCTGTTAATGCTGGTTTGTCAAGCTTAGCTACTAATTTAGCAGGTGGCACAATAGGTGCATTACATTATCAATCAGCATCCAATGCGTCTGGATTTATTTCATATCCAGGAGCTGGATATGCATTAACTTCTGTAGGAGCTGGTACTTCATCTGTTTGGCAATTGCTTTCTGCAATGACTGTTGGTAGTGCCACTACAGCTACTAATGCTGGCTTTGCAGGTGCTGCAACAACTGCTACTTCAGCTGGCTCAGCTGGAACTGCCATCAACGCTGGATTTGCTGGAGCAGCAACCACTGCCACTAATGCTGGTTTTGCTGGTTCATCTACAAATACCGCTAATGCAAATATTGTTTTAGACACCACTTCAACCATTTATTTAACTGGTTCAAGAAGTAATGCATCTATTGGGTCTACACCTGTTTATGTTTTATCTGGTGTAAGTGCACTTGGTAATACAATTACTGCAACTACATTTAGTGGTTCATTATCTGGTATAGCAAATTCAGCATCCTTAATTAATGTTTCTGCATCTACTGGAACAAGATATTTAGCTGGGTTTAGTCTTAATACTGCCACTGGTGCAACTCAATTATTTACTGGTTCTGGAATTACTATAGGTGATAATAGACTTACAACCGGAGGATTGGCTGTAACTTCTGGCACTGCTTCAACAAGTACACTTACAGGTGCTCTTACTGTTGCTGGTGGTGTGGGAATTACTGGACAATTATCAGTAAATACTATTGCCCTTGGCACAACTGGTGTTTCTGGAACACCAACAATGATTTACACTGGAACTGCTGGCACTGTTATTTCAATGAGTGTGCTTTCAGATACAACTTTAACATGGGAAGGAAGTTCAGGACAGTTGTTCTCTATTGATAATAACTTAAGTTCTGGCGAAATTTTCTCTGTAAGTGATATTTCAGGTTTACCAGTTATCACAGCTTCTGCAGGTCAAACAGTTACTTTAAATGAGTTTGGTGGATATACACAAGTCGGAAATGGTTTAGCTTCAACTTCAACTACTACTGGTGCTTTAAGAGTTATTGGTGGTGTTGGAATTACTGGTGCTGTTAATATTGCTGGAAATACAAGTATTTCCAGCTCTACTGCTTCTACAAATACAACGACTGGAGCTTTAGTAGTTACTGGTGGTGTAGGTGTTGGAGCATCAGTAAATATTGCAGGAAATACAATTGTATCAAGCTCTACTGCCTCTACAAGTACATCAACTGGTTCTTTAGTTGTTTCTGGTGGTGTCGGTATTGGTGCATCAGTAAATGTTGCTGGAAATACTATTATATCAAGTGTTACAGCCTCCACGAGTACTTCAACTGGAGCATTAGTTGTTACTGGCGGAGCTGGAATTGGTGGAACATTAAATATTGGTGGAAATATAAGAGCTGGAACTAATACTTTTTCAAAATCTGGTATAGCAGCAGGTGATATTTTACTAGATAACGGTACAGTAGACACTCCAGGCCTTCTTTTCTATTGGGGCAACAATAGAAATATGGGTATTGATACTTACTATGGTGGTACTGGTGCTACAAGAATCAGAATTGTCAAAGAATTAAATGAGTCTGGAGGTTCTGAACTTTGGAGTGTTGACAGAACTGGTGTTGTGACTCAAACTGCTTGGGCTCCTGGTGAAATTATCAAAACTACAGTTCTTGTGGGTTCTGACTTAACAGGTAGTAATCCAACGACAATTAACTCTACATCTGACACTGACGTAGCATCATATTCCTATACTCCAGTTTCCTCTAGCTCATATATTTTGATTGAGTTTCAAACAAGGTATACCATTGCGGGTGCTGCAGAAGATAATTATATTTCTAGAATTGCTGTCGATGGAGCAGAACAAACTTACGGTCAGCAATATTGGATTAATGGAGCTGGAGGTGGCACAAGATCTGGTGTTTTATTCCCTTTGATGGCAAGATACACAAATTCAAATACCTCTGCAAAAACAATTTCAGTAACTGTTAGAAGAGGAGTATCTGACGACAATGCAACTGTTCAAAAAGATTCTACAACAGTTATGAAAATCACGGAGATTGGTAGATAATGGGGACAAAATATAATCCTGCAATTGTAAGAGATGGCCTAGTATTATATTTTGATGCAGCAAATACAAGAAGTTATGCTGGCTCTGGCAATACTGTTTATAATATGGCTCTTACAAGTGCCATAGGAGCCACTTTAAGCTCAGGAGTTTCTTTTTCATCTAACCCATCTACATTTGCAGCTACAACTTCTAACTTCATTTTATCTGATTACACATTAGCAAGCGGAACATCTTTTACTGTATGTATGTGGTTTAAAAGAGTTGGAAGTAATTTCTGGTCTGCGATGTTTGGTTGTGAGGTTTGGAATAGCGGTATAGGCTATGTTGCTAGATTAGAGTCAGCAACAACAGTGCGCTTCTCTAGAGGTGGAGATGGCACAGGAATTGTCTATGCTAACGTAGGTCTTGTTTCAGCAAATTTCAATCATTATGCTTTTGTAAAAAACCCATCAGGATCAAACTCTTTCATATACCTCAATGGTGTTCAAGTAGCAAGTGGTTCAATAAATGATGTTTCAATTACAAAACCATTGGTTTTTAATGCAAGATGGCTTAATGATGGAACTAACATTTCTACTGGTGATGCTCAAGCAAGCCAATTTTCAAATATCTCCGTTTATACCAAAGCATTGTCAGCTCAAGAAGTATTGCAAAACTACAACGCCACTAAAAGGAGGTATGGATTGTAATGGCTTTAGAGCATCATCCAAGAATCGTGACAAACGATTTGGTACTTTATTTTGATACCTTAAATTATAGAAGCTATAGTGGCTCTGGAGCAACTGTAAATGGTCTTGTAAGTGGAATTGGATTTACATTAGTTAACGGTGTAGGTTTTGGTACTACGGGAACAAACTATTTTATTTTAGATGGAACTAATGACAATATACCTTTTAGCATTCCAAATGTTGGAACAACTGTGTCAGTTGAAATGTGGTCGAGAATAAATTCATTCACAAATGGTATGCCATTTGGATTCAATCTTTATGATGTTTGGGCAAATGGTGGAAGATTAGGATTTAACACTGCAGCGTCTGATATTTATGGATTGACATCAACTCAGGTTACTAATCTTGGCCTTCTCAATCAATGGAAGCATTATATTTTTGAAATGCGAAGTGATGTATCTTATTCTAATAATAAGATTTATATCAATGGGCAAAATCAATCTTTATCTCAAGTTGCTGGAACAGAAAATACAGGCAACAGAACTTTTAATAGCGGAAATGGAAGAATTAGCTCTTGGCTTTTCAGTGATATTTTTTTTATTCAAATGGATTTAGCTCAATTTAGAGTTTACAACAGAGCTTTAACATCAGCAGAAATAATTCAAAATTACAATGCAACTAAAAAGAGGTATGGATTGTAATGGCAATTGAATCTGGCCCAAGAATAGTAACGAATGGCTTGATATATGATTTAGACGGAGCTGTATCAAGAAGCTATTCTGGTTCTGGTCTTACTGTCTATGATGCAGAAACTAGCGCTATTGGTGGAGCTTTAGTTAATGGTGTTACTTATAGCTCAAATAATAATGGTTATTTTGTTTTTGATGGAACAAACGATTATATAAATGTTGGCAATGATTCCTCTTTGCAAATTTCATCAGGAACAATTTCAGCTTGGGCAAGAACTTCATCACCTGGCGGATCTTTTAGAGGGATAGTAGCTAAACAGTTTGCATATGGTATTTTTTACAATGATAGCGTTTTTGTTGCTTATGATTGGCAAGCTTCAGCCACTAGAAGTTCAGGAATCAATATTGCTGACGGAGCTTGGAAAAATTTAGTTTTAACTTTTTCAGGCGGCATTGGAAGTTTGTATTTAAATGGTTCATCAGTGTTAAGTACAACATATAACATAAACAACAACTCATATAACTTATTTATTGGGGCAGAAGCAAATGCAGGTCAATATGCTGCTTGTAATATTGCTCAAGTATTAATTTATAACAGAGCAATTACAGCATCAGAAGTCCTACAAAATTATAATACTACAAAAAAAAGATATGGATTATAGTTGCATAAGCAAATAGAGGTTTCGTAATGCTTTTAGGATAAGAATTAAGCATAACTAAAGCAGTTTTTTGGATTTTTAAGAGAGGAGTAGCAAATGGCATTATTAGATTTTCCAACAGGACCAGCACTTAATGATACAACTACACAAAATGGTAATACATGGAAGTGGAATGGCACATCTTGGGTTGCTTTTAATAATTTAAGTTTATCATCGCAAGTAAGTGGTGTACTTGGCACACTATATGGTGGTACAGGAAAAGCGCTTAGCGGTTTAACTGTAGGTAGTGTTTTATATGCTGATACTTCTACCTCTTTTGCTGCTTTACCGCCAGGCTCTAATAATTATGTATTGGCCTCATCTGGAACTGGTAATACTCCTTATTGGAAAATTGACGATTCAGGTACAGGTAGTGTTGGTAGTGGTGTTACTGGGGGTTTTGCATATTACACTGGCTTGAACTCTATTACCTCTGGAAGTGGATTTTCATTTGTTGCTGGCTCTGGAAATGGCGGAACAATAATATTCACAAACGGCCTTCTTTCATTAATTGGTAGTACCATCAATTCGGGTACTTGGGAAGGTAGTGCTGTTACTGCAAAATATGGCGGAACTGGATTAAATACCATATCAATTGGCGAAATTATTTATGGTTCTGGAACTGATACTTTTGCTAGATTGAGTGCAGGTGGTAGTGGCGCATCTGTTTTAACTCAAACAAGCGGTTCCATTCCAGTGTATTATTCACAAGCCCAACTTGTCGTAGGTGGTGCAACCACTGCTGCAAATATTCAGGGTGGAACACAATACAATGTAATTTATCAATCAAATGTTAGCACTACTGGATTCGTAGGTAATGCCGCTGGAAGCGGAGCTTCTGTTTTAACTCAAACTGGTAATAATATTCCTGTTTACTTTGGTCAATCACAATTAGTTGTTGGCGGTGCAACCACCGCAGCTAATATCCAAGGAGGAGCTGCTAGCCAATTACATTATCAAACAGGTGCTAATACTACTGGATTTGTAAGTAATGCTGCCGGAAGCGGAGCTTCTATATTATCTCAAACCGGTAGCGCAGCTCCTATTTATTTGGGACAAGCTCAATTAGTTGTTGGTGGAGCAACTACTTCTGCTAATATCCAAGGTGGCGCAGCAAGCCAAATACTATATCAATCTGGTGCAAACACTACAGCTTTTGTAAGCAATGCAGCTGGAAGCGGAGCTTCTATATTATCACAAACTGGTAGCGCAGCTCCTGTTTACTTAGGGCAAGCTCAATTAGTTGTTGGCGGTGCAACCACCGCAGCTAATATACAGGGCGGTGCTGCGAGCCAATTGCATTATCAAACAGGAGCTAACACTACTGGATTTGTGAGTAATGCTGCTGGTAGTGGTGCTTCTGTATTAACTCAAACTGGAAGCGCTGCTCCTATATTCTTTGGCCAGTCTCAACTTGTGGTTGGCGGTGCTACCACAACAGCTAACATCCAAGGTGGCGGAGCTGGGCAAATACCTTATAATTCCGCTGCAAATACAACTACTTTCTTAGCACACCCTGGTGCTGGATATGCGTTAACTTCAGTAGGCACAGGTACTTCAGTTGCTTGGCAATCAATTTCAACATTAGCGGTAACTTCTTTATCAGCTGGAAATGGAATTAATGTTTCTGGTTCAACAGGCAATGTTACGGTCTCTAACATTGGTGTAACTTCAATCACAGGAACTGCCAACCAGATCACAGTTGCATCTTCTTTAGGCTCTTCAAACGGAGCAATTACTTTAAGCTTACCACAAAGTATTGCTTCTACAAGTTCTCCTTCATTTGCTGATATAACTCTTACGACGGGTTCAAATTCTACTCTTGCAAATGTAGGTTCATCAGGCACAAGCCTTGTTAATAAGCAATATGTTGACAACTTAGCTTCGGGTTTAGATATTCATGGTTCAGTTAGAGTCGTTTCAACATCTGCAATTGGTGCAAGTTATGTCCAAACACAAGCAGTAGGCAACTCGGCAACAGGGGCATATTTAATATCTACTACACAAGTTGCGCTTCCTGCTATTGACGGAGTGACATTTACCGCAACAGGAACAACTCAAAGAATTTTAGTTACTGGTGGCGCAACTGGAATGACGAGTATTAACGGTGGAGCTTTTTCAACCGCTGCAAATACAAATTTATTCAATGGTATTTATTATGTTGGTGCTTTGGGAGGGACAGGAACTTCAAACTGGATTCTTGTTAGAGCAACTGATACAGATGATAATACTGAGCTTACTGGTGGTACATTTACGTTTGTTGAAGAAGGCAGTTTATATAAAGATACTGGTTGGGTTTGTACTAATGATACTACAAATCTTGGACCAATACAATTGGGCGGTACAGCAATCACATTCTCCCAATTTTCAGGAGCTGCTTCAATCAACTTCGGTCAAGGCTTAACGCAGGTAGGGAATGCAGTAGCAACAAATGTAAATCTTTCCTCTTCTTTCGCTGCTTCTGCTATTGGATTTACACAGTTTAATATTGGTGGAGTTGCGGGTGCTGGCGCTGCTGCAACTGGTTATTATCCAACATTCTCAGTAAAAACGAACACAATACACGCTGGTACTGCACTATTAACAATAAACCATACTGGCTTTTCGCTTGTTGGATCTACTAACACTGCTGCTACATTGACAGTAACTGGAAATATTTCATTACCAAACCCTGGGGCTGGAGGAAGCGTTGCTTATTCAAGTGATGCAAACACACTGGCTTTTGTGGGTGGAACAGCAGAGCAAATATTAAAATCAAATGGCACTTCAGCGCCAAGTTTTGTAAATCAAAGCACATTAGTAGTCGGTGGCGCAACTACTGCTGCTAATATTCAGGGTGGTGCTGCTAGTCAATTGCATTATCAAACAGGAGCTAATACTACTGGATTTGTGAGCAACGCAGCCGGAAGTGGAGCCTCTATATTATCACAAACTGGTAGCGCAGCTCCTATATTCTTAGGTCAAGCTCAATTAGTTGTTGGCGGCGCAACCACCGCAGCTAATATTCAAGGTGGAACTCAATACAATGTAGTTTATCAATCAAACACTAGTGCTACTGGATTCGTAGGCAATGCTGCTGGAAGCGGAGCATCTATATTAACTCAAACTGGTAATAATATTCCTGTTTACTTTGGCCAATCCCAGTTAGTAGTTGGTGGAGCTACCACATCGGCAAATATTCAAGGTGGAGCTGCTAGTCAATTATTGTATCAATCTGGAGCTAATACCACAGCATTTGTAAGCAATGCAGCTGGAAGCGGAGCTTCTATATTAACTCAAACTGGTAGTGCTGCTCCCTTATTCTTTGGTCAATCCCAGCTTGTAGTTGGCGGTGCAACTACCGCAGCTAATATACAAGGCGGTGCAGCTAGTCAATTACATTACCAAACAGGAGCTAACACTACTGGATTTGTAAGTAATGCGGCGGGAAGCGGTGCCTCTATATTATCACAAACAGGAAGCGCTACTCCTATTTATTTGGGGCAAGCTCAGTTAGTTGTTGGTGGTGCTACCACTTCGGCTAATATTCAAGGCGGCGCAGCAAGTCAAATATTATATCAATCTGGAGCTAACACGACAGCTTTTGTAAGTAATGCTGCTGGAAGTGGAGCTTCTGTATTAACCCAAACTGGTAGTGCTGCTCCTATTTACTTAGGGCAAGCTCAATTAAGCGTTGGCTCTGCTACTAACTCTACTAACTCTACTAATGTCAACGTATCATCCGCTTCAGGATCTGGAAACTCTTATTTAGCTTTTGTGTCAGGTACTTCTGGAAATCTTCCTATTTTAATTGACACTAATATCACTGTTGATGCTAGTACAAATACTATCACAGCAACTAACTTCTCTGGTATTGCATCTTCATCAACCAGAGTTGGCATTACCTCATCAATTTCAACAAGTGACCTTCCAATAGTATTTGCTGATGCTCATCAACCATATGCAGCTTTAGGGTCTTCAACATTATTAACATACCAAGCATCTACTGGTAAAATTACAAACGGTATTTGGGCTGGTACTGCGATTACTACTGGTCGTGGTGGAACTGGCTTGCAAACTGTTAATGCAAATCAAGTTTTAATAGGTGCTGCAACTGGTAATACTTGGGCTGCTATTGCTTCAACTAACATTCCTGCAGTTGCCATTTCTGCTAACCCTCCAGCAAAACCTGGTGGAGCCATTGGTGATACACAGGCTGGTCAGTTATGGTGGGACAGTGAATATGGTGTTCTTAAGATTTATTATACTGACCAAGGTGCAGGAGTTACCGTAAACTCACAATGGGTTGATGCTACTCCAGTATTAGGATCATCAGGTGGTGGTTCTTCTACTAAACGTTCATATGTGATGTCATTTGGTGCTGGTTTTACTCCTACAACAGGTGCAGACTCAGTACAGATTCAAGTTCCGTATGCCCCTGATAATACTTCTAAGTTCTATTACATTAAGAGATTGGATTATAGAAGTGAGACTACTGCAGGTGGTTCAGGTGTTACTTTCTTCATCGAAAGACATACTACAGGTGATGCAAGTTTTAGCCCAACATTTAGAATTCATACAGCAGGCTCTGGAGTTGGAGCATCATTTGTAGTCGGCGGAACATCAAGATTGGCATCATATACTTTAGCTGGTACTGGAGCGAGTTTTGTTTCTTCTTCAGGTGTAGCAGGATCAGTTATATCTGGCGATTATTTGAGATTAAACTTTACTGCTGTTGGCTCGGCTGCTAATGTTTCAATGTCTATGATTTTAGAAGAACAATAAGAAAAACAAAAAACCTCCCAGAAATGGGAGGTTTTTTTTATGTTCGAAATATTTTAATTTGTCCTTAAAGTAGCCACTGTAGAGTAAACTCCTCTACGTGCAGTAGAGTCGGGATAGGTATAGTATATTGTGGCGTATACTTGTTCTACTCCAACAGAATAAGATCCACTAGCATAGTTAAATCCTACGTCAACTCCAAATTCTGAGTCTTTTATCTCAGCTACAGTCCAAGTTGTACCCCAAAAGTCATTACTTGCACCAATTGTGTATGAGCCTCCAGAGCCAGCAGGAATACTTTGTGTTTTTTCAGTTCCCACTCTGCTATCAGTCGCCTTGACTAAGTTAAAATATCCAGTGATGCTACCGCCGCCTGAAACAGAAACTGTTGACATGATAATTATTATTTCAATACCTGATATAGTAGCTGAATCGGGTATGCCCGTATAACCACTAAGCCCTCTCATACCTAGAAGCTCAGTGCGTATATTTGGGGAGCCACCACTAGTTGTTGCTGCTGCATTGCTTGTTAAAGCATTTCCTGGATTTGTCCATTCAACACCATTAAATGGGTTTACTAAATAGTTTTTTGCTGATGTAAATTCTGATACTAAGCTTGTAGATGGCATATTAAAGTCCTCAAAAAAAATCGTCTCTAGGTTAATTGTACAAGGTAACTAGAATAAGTACCTATATTCCTAAATATCAAGGTGAATATTTATGCCACTTGACTTTCCAAATCCAGCTGATACAACAACATACACAGATATCACATCAGGCAATACATACATATATGCTAACGGTTCTTGGTCCCTACAAAACATTTTATCTGCTACTAGAGGCGGAACTGGTTTTAACTCTTACAATCGTGGAGATATTTTATACGGTAATGCTTCTGGAACATTATCTAAATTAACCGCTGGCACTATTGGACAAGTACTTTCAACAAATGGAAGTGGGGCTGATCCTGCTTGGGTGACAGTTTCTTCATCTGGTGGTGGTGCGGGAACTGTAGCAACTTCAAATCAATATTATATAGCTGGTTATTATCCTGGAGCTGGTGCGTCAGTATCAGGTTCATCCTCGCTACAAAATGACACTGCTAATGGAGTTGTGTCTATTACTCATACAACTTCTTCTACTGGATATTCTACTGGCGCTTTAGTGGTTTCTGGTGGAGTTGGAATAGGTGAAAGTTTGTACGTCAGAGGTTCAATAGTTAATCTTTTTCCAAGTGCTACAGCAAATTATTTGATAATGAATACTGGAAGTGGTGGTGTTTTAAGAATACAAACTGATGTTGTCAATTCAAGAGTTAGAATGTTTGAAAATATGACCACTACAGGTACTCTTAGCTTTTTTGGTACAAGTGGTGGAACTTTATATTTAGGTACAGATTCTGGAACACAAAACGGAAATATTACAATCAGAGGTAACAATACTACAGGTGGAGGCGGAGATCAAAGAGCAGCTATATTCACTTTAGCAACTGCAACGTCAAACGGCACTGGTTCTGGCGGGACGATGTTATTTCAAACTTCGACATCTGCCGGAGTTTCAACTAATGTCTCTAATATACTCAGAACTAGACTAAGGATAGAGGGCGCTGCAACGGGTACTTCTCATCTCGAAAGTATTATCATTTTAGGAGAAACTAACTCTGGCACTGCATGGACTTCTTATTTGAGGGGAGTAGATGCTACTGGAGAAAATGTTTCTGCAGGTGAAATCCAGATTCAAGCAGGCAGGTCAACAGGTACAGGTATAGCACAAGGGATTAGCTTCTATACTTCACCATCATCCTCATCATCTTCAACTTTAAATACTGCAAATCAAATTGGAAGATTCAGCGCTACTGGATTAACAATTTATTCATCAACTTCTTCGTCTACAACAACAGATGGAGCTCTGATAGTAGTTGGCGGTGTTGGTATTGGTGGAAGTTTGAATGTTAATAATGTTTCGAAATTTTATAATCATTTGGAAATCAAGGGGTCTGGTCCAAAAGAATTAAGGTTATATGATACAACCAGTAGTTTTTACACAGCAATAAAGTCCGCAGCTGTAAGTGATAGCTTTACATATACCTTACCCTTAACATATGGAAATTCTGGAGAATATTTACAAACTAATGGTTCTGGGACTCTTACTTGGGCTCCTGTCACTTCTGGTGTTTCTGCTGTAAATGCTGGTGCTGGTATAAGCATTCCTTCAACTACTGGTTCTGTTACTGTATCTATTGGAAGGCCTGTAGTTTTAAATATGGCTTCTGGGTTTACTCCTGTAGGAATTGGCACTGATTATAACATTTTGAGAGTTCCAGAAGGCAAGAATAATACAAATACTAGCTACAACCTCAAAAAAGTGGTGCTGGGTGTGGGAACAACCTCATCCGGCACAAGCACAATAAGAGTAGAAAAAAGTGCAGGCCCACACACAGGGACTAGTGGTTTTAGTCTTGCATCAGCTGGAAGTTCTTGGAATGTAATGTCTGCTGATTTATCATTATTATCAGGAATAGCAGAAACTTCTTGGACAACTTTTAGCGCTGGTTACGGAACAGTTGCAACAGGAGATAGAGTTAGATTGAATTTTACTGCGGTGGACTCTACTCACGCAAATTTCTTTGTTCAAATGCTCTTAGAAGAATATTAAAAATGAAGACTTATGTAATTAGGAGAAGATTTAATCCTACTTTAACAATTGGAAGTGAAAGCGTAAAAATATTTTTACCTAAAGGATTTGGTACACCAAAATTTGCTATTATTTATTATGTAAATGGTGGTGAGGGTGAATCTTTAGATGAAAATAATTTAGATCGTGTATTAGGAATTGGCTTTATAGGGCTAGGAACAACCAATAACTCATTACTCGCTTGGAATTCATCTATAGGAATGACTCATGCTTCAACAGTTAGTACTTTGCACAGGAAAGCAATATCGGGCACTGGAATTGCTGGAAGATTTGCAGACGAAAGGAAAATAGATAGAACAACTATTATCAGACAATGTACATCCGTCTCCTTTTTGGAAGACAGATTTGATTTTACTTTAACAAATACTAATACATCAACATCTTACTTAGATTTGATAATCACATTTTTTTCTGGTGATGATATTGATGCAAGATTGGGATATTTGTCTTTAGGAACGACAAATGGTACGACTGCTACAGTAACAGGTATGGCATTTGCGCCTGATGTAATTCTAACTTTAGGATCTGGATATGGGCTAAATGTTATTGATACAGATGGTAGATTTTGTTTTGGCTGTGCTTTGAATGGACCAACTATCAAAAATAGTGCTTCATTGTTTAGAATGAGAAGTAATGTTAATGGTGTTGCTGGAATTTCAACTACTGTTCATCAATATTTTTCAACTGATAAATGTTTTTTAATGTATGGATCTTCAACAGCTAGTAATGCATTACAGGTTGCCGATGTAACCGCTTTTACAAGTGATGGTTTTACAGTAACTTCAAGAAGTACATTTGCACCAGGCTCTACAAATACAATGGTATATTTAGCTTTAAAAAGTACAAAACCAGGTGCTTTTGATTTGCAAAATTTTACATCATCAACTTCTACAGGAACAGTAGGTACAGCAACTTCAAATTTTATACCTACATTATTACTTGGAGTTTTGGGCTCTGCAACTTCTACAGGTTCTACAATTACATCAAATGACTCTACAGGATTTTCATTATTTGCTGCAAAGTCATTATCATCGAAAAGCATCTATGGCTTTGGCACTTTATCTGTATCTAGTGGATCTACTCAGGTTACTGGGACAGGGTCAACATTTAAAAATTTAAGTCCTGGAGATAAACTTTACAACACTTCAAACACTGAAATAGGCACAGTTTCATATGTCTCATCTGATACAAGTTTGTTTTTAACATCAAGTGCATCTTCAACAATAACTTCAGAATCTTATTCTATATTACCAAAGCAAGAGTTTTGTGCAACTATAGGATCTTCAAACCTTTCTGACCCAACCAAGATTTTTTCAGGAGTTTTAACATCTCCTATTTATTCTTCTATATATGGAACTTCGTCATCAGCATCAAAAATTATAGATGGCGTAGTAAATAATTTTGATTCTTATCCTGGTTTTAAAATTAATTACTCTACAGCAAATGCAACAGGCAGAAAAGGATGGTTTTTGGCTATAAGGGATAATGATAACAGAAGAAGAGACGGAATTTAAAAAGATATTTATAAGTACATAAAGAATAAAGAAATGGATATTCTCCCTTCCGGTCTAATTAATGGCAGCAATTAATTTCCCTTCAACCCCGTCTACAGGAACTACTTACTCACAAAATGGTAAGGAGTGGATTTTTGACGGTGTAGCATGGAAATCACAATCGAGAATTATATTAGATTCTCAAGTAAGTGGAACCTTAGCATCTACAAATGGCGGTACTGGGTTAAGCTCCGTAGGTTCTGGTAATTCTTTATTGGGTGTTGTTGGTGCTGGAACAACTTTAGAATATAAAACACTATCTGCTGGCTCTGGAATTACAATTACATATTCCACTGGAAGCATATCTTTAGCAGCCACAAACTTTGGAACTGTTGGTGGATCAGGATCGACAGGAACTATACCATTATTTAATGATTATGCTTCCTTAACTGATTCTTTAATAACTCAATCAGGCACAATGGTTCAAGTTTCCGGAAATTTTAAAGCTTTAACAAAAAGTTTTAAAATTCCACATCCATTAGATCCAACAAATAAAATTCTTGAGCACGGATCTTTAGAAGGACCAGAGCACGGAGCATATCAAAGAGGTACAGCTGAAGGAAATGGGGATGTTAAAGTAACCCTGCCTGATTATTGGGCTGCTTTGGTAGAGCCTAATTATAATATAATTTTAACTTCAAGAGGAAATTATAATCTATTCATCAAAGAACAAAATGTAGATTTTTTTATTGTTTCTAAAATAACTAACCAAGAAAATAATATTGATTTAGCAACAAAGTTTGATTATTTATGCATAGGCGAAAGAAAAGATTTTAAAATTGATGTCATTCAATATAAATAGAAACTTTTTACGTAAGGGATGAAAGGGAAAAGATTAGAAATATACAGCAAGTACGTTTTTATTAGGAGCTAGTTATACCATGCAAGATGAATTTCAAAAGAAAGTTTTAGAAACTTTAGCAAAAAATTTAAAGGCTGTTGATTTATCAGAAGAGCCAACTGTTGAAAAAGCTGTTCAACCAGTAGTTTTATCTTCTTCAGATGTGCAAGCAATGTCTTCTGATGTGACACCTTTTGCATTCCCAACAGCTGCTGGACCAACTTCAGGTGGCAATAAAGATATTGTAGTTTTGCCAGGTTTTGGTGGAGCTGCTGCAACATCAGCTTCTCAGATTAACTTCTATTGGAATGCTCCGAATGTTCCTGATACATCTGGTTTTGGAACAAGCATACGTACTACAATTTTCAACTATGCAACTAGCACTACAAATCCTGTTCTTGTAGTTGGTGGTTACAATGGTACAGTTAACTTGCTACCAGCATCAACATATGGTGGCGGCTCTGGTACTACAGCAAGAATCTGGATTGATCCGTTTCTTGCTAGAATTGATTTAGATTATATTGGCTTTAATGCTGGTGTAGCGGATACAAACGTAGCTGGTGTACTTTTCTATGATTCTTCACTTAACGTATTTAAGGGTGGAACAGGATCTGGCACAGGAAAAACATTAGCATTCACTTCTGACATTCCAGGTTCAGTTAATATGTTCTATAACTGGACTGATGGTGCAAATACAGCTACACCTGATGCAGCACAAGATACATTCTCGTTTGTAGCTGGTGCTGGTATTACTTTATCTGTAAGCTCTGCAAGTGACTCATTAACTGTAACCACTGCAAATATTCCTAACTCTTCATTAACTAACTCAAGTATTGGCTTGGGTTCATCTACATTGTCATTAGGTACTACATACGGTACAATCACTGGCTTGACATTTGTAGGTGCAACAACTTTCTCTGGTACAGCAACTTCAGCATTAAATACAGGCACAGCAAATATAACACTCGACACAGCTTCAACTATTTATTTAACTGGTTCAAGAAGCAACGCATCTATTGGCTCTACTCCAGTTTATGTTCTTTCTGGAGTTTCTGCATTAGGCAACACATTAACAGCAACTACTTTCTCTGGTAATGCAACAACTGCAACAACAGCTGGTGCTGCTGGTCAATGGATTACTTCAAGAACAGTCACATTTGCTACAGGAGATGTAACTGGTTCATTCTCAATCAATGGCTCAGCTGATGTCTCAAACGTAGCTCTTACAATCGCAGCTAACTCAGTTGCTCTTGGCACTGATACCACAGGTAACTATGCACAGTCAGTTGCAGTTGCTGGAAGTGGTTTAACATTAGGCGGAACAGCTGGTGAAGGAACAGACTTTACAGTTTATTCAAATGGCACTTCTGCTAATACAGTTTCTACATTAGTATTTAGAGATAGCTCTGGAAACTTCTCAGCAGGTACTATCACTGCTAACTTAACAGGAACTGCATCTATCGCCAGCTCATCTGCTGCGGTTAATACTGTAACAGATACGTCAAGTACACTTTATCTTTTAGGTTCAAGATCTTCAACAGGTATTGCATCAACTCAAGTATATGTTGATACGAACGTAAGTATTGTAGGAAATACAATCACTGCTAACTTAACAGGAACTGCTTCTATTGCAAGTTCAGCAGCAAATGTCAATACAGTAACAGATACATCAAGCACACTTTACCTATTAGGTTCAAGATCCTCAACAGGTATTGCATCTACACAAGTTTATGTTGATACAAACATATCTATTGTTGGAAGTACGATAACAGCCGGAACATTCTCTGGTACTGCGTCTTCTGCAGCAAGAGTAAGTACAGATGCTACCACAGGAACTAGATATTTAGTTGGTACAGTTTTAAATACTGCAGCAGGAAATACACAGTTGTCGGTAGGTTCTGGGATTACAATAGGTGATAACAGAATTACAGCAACTACATTTGCAGGTTCTTTAGCTGGTACTGCTACAACTGCTGAGTTTTTAGATACTTACACATTATCTGGAACTATGTTCCTTACTGGTCAAACTTCCAGTACGGGTGTGGCAACTGGTGCATCTCAATTTGTAGGTTCAGGGCTTTCATTTGTATCTTCAACAGGTACTTTAACTGCTGCATTCTATACTGGTAACGGTTATCAGTTGAGTGGAATTGTAACATCACTCACTGCATCAACCGGTATGTCTGTCACTGCTTCTACAGGCAACATCACAATATTCAACACTGGTGTAGTTGCTCTTACTGGTACTGCAAACCAAGTGTTAGTTAATGGAGCCACTGGTACAGCAACATCTGGAAATATTACTTTAACTACTCCACAATCTATTGGAACTGCTTCGTCGCCATCATTTGCAGACATTACTCTTACTACAGGATCCAACTCTACAGTTGCTGCAGTAGGCACTGGGCCTACAAGTATGGTCAACAAACAATATGTTGATAACTTAGCATCTGGACTTGATATTCACGATTCAATGAGAGTACTTCAGGCCACTGCATTATCTGCAAACTATGTACAGTCTCAAGGTGTTGGAAATACAGCATCTGGTGCGTATCTTATATCAACAACGCAAGTTGCACTACCTGCTATTGATGGAATTACTATATCTTCAACTGGTGCTTCACAAAGAATCCTAGTAGTTGGTGGTATGACTGGTACAGCTTCTATTGCTGGTACAACTCCTTTCACTCCAGGCAATTCAAATATAGTTAATGGATCATATTTTGTTGGTGCGTTGGGCGGCTCTGGTACTTCAAACTGGATTCTTGTTAGAACAACAGATGGAGATGATAATACAGAGCTTACTGGTGGTACTTTCACATTTATTGAAGAAGGTACATCATATGCAGATACTGGTTGGGTTTGTTCAAATGATACTTTAAACTCTGGATCAATTCAATTTGGTAGCACTGCAATTTCCTGGACACAATTTACTGGCGGTGGTGCTTTAGGAATTGGACAAGGTTTAACAAAAGTTGGTAACAACCTTTCTGCTAACATCAAGATTGCTGCTGTCGGTGCTGCTTCTGGCATTGGTTATACTCAGTTCAACTTAGGCGGTGCTAGTGGCGGTGCTATTGCCGATACTGGTTATTATCCAACATTTGCAATTAGAACATCAGGCACTGTTGCTGGTACAGCTATTTTAACCTTAAATTCTGATGGATTCTCACTTGTAGGTTCTACAAATAACAATAGAACTGTAACTGTAACAGGATCAGATATAACATTAACTGGTGGTGGAAATACTTTAACCCTTACAGGTAGTATTTCACTTCCTGCGCCTACTGCAAATGGCGTAGCATATGGTGCAAGTGCTTCAGCTGTGGCTTTCTTAACTGCTGCTGGATCAGGAGCTTCTATATTAAGTCAAACTTCTGGTAGTGCTCCTGTTTATCTCGGTCAATCCCAACTTGTGGTTGGTGGCGCTACAACAGCCGCTAATATCCAAGGTGGTTCTGCAGGAAATATTCACTATCAAACTGGTGCTAATGCAACAGGATTTGTTACTAATGCAGCAGGTTCAGGCGCTTCTATATTATCACAAACTGGAAATGCAGCTCCTGTATTCTTAGGACAATCTCAGCTTGTTGTCGGTGGCGCTACTACAGCAGCTCAATGGCAAACTTCTAGAACGGTTACATTTGCTACTGGTGATGTAACTGGATCTTTCTCTATCAATGGTTCAGCTGATGTATCCAACGTAGCTCTTACAATTGCTGCAAACTCTGTTGCGCTTGGAACAGATACCACTGGCAACTATGCTCAATCAGTAACAGGTGCTGGTAATGGTTTATCAACTATTGGTTCTGCTGGTGAAGGTACAGACTTTACCATCCATTCTAATGCTACTTCTGCTAACACAGTTTCTACACTAGTATTTAGAGATGGTTCTGGTAACTTCTCAGCAGGTACTATTACTGCTAACTTAACAGGTACTGCATCTATTGCAAGTTCTGCAGCTGCAGTTAATACAGTCACAGATACATCAAGTACACTTTATCTTTTAGGATCAAGATCATCAACTGGTATCGCATCAACTCAAGTTTATGTTGATACAAATATATCTATCGTTGGAAGTACTATAACAGCTGGAGCATTCTCAGGAACTGCTTCTTCTTCTGCATTGATAAATGTAAATGCTACAACAGATACAAGATATCTTGTGGGCACAGTTCTCAATACAGCTTCTGGAAGCACACAATTGTCCACAGGGTCTGGAATTACAATTGGCAACACTAGATTGACCTCCGGTACTTTAATAGCTACAGATTCCACTGCGTCAACTGGTTTTTCAACAGGTGCTCTTGTTGTAACAGGTGGTGTTGGAGTTGGTGGAAGCCTTTGGACAGACGCTGCTGATTTGTCATCTGTTTCTGGTGTAAGGTTCTTAAATGGTGTTGTAACTACTGGTGTCTGGTCAGGAACTGCAGTTTCACTTGCTAACGGTGGTACTAATGCTAACTTGACTGCTGTTAATGGTGGTGTTGTTTACAGTACTGCATCAGCATTTGCAATATCTGCTGCCGGTACTGCAGGTTCATTACTTGTTTCAGGTGGTGCTGGTGCTCCTACATGGGGAACAGTTGCACTTGGTTCTGCTAACTCAGTTTCTGGTACCTTGGGTATCTCAAACGGTGGTACAAACAGTACCGCTACACCAACAAACGGCGGAGTTTCATATGGTACTGGTACTGCATATGCATTTACAACTGCAGGAACATCAGGATCTGTTCTAGTTTCAGCTGGCGCTGCTGCTCCAACATGGTCTGCTATTGGATTAAGTAATGCAAATGCAGTTACAGGTGTTCTTGGAATAGCAAATGGTGGTAACAACGCAACAACATACACCACAAACTCCATAACTTACTACGATGGAACAAGAATGGTTGGTGGATCTTCACTCTTGTATGTTTCAGGCGCAGGTGTAACAGCTACTGAAAATATTAGAGCTGCTGGATTTAATATTGCTGGAAACTCAGTAGTAACATCATTAACTCCATCTGGTGGTTCTGCAATCTATGGTGGTGTAACCATTGCGGTTGCAAATAATGGTGCAGGCCCTGGACTTTCAGTTTCTGGAGCTAGCCAGACAATCACAATCACTGGCCCTGGAACTGGCCTTACAGGTACTGGTACTGCTAATAATGTTGCTAAGTTTACAGCAACTGGCACTCTTGGTAACTCAAATATCACTGACAATGGAACAACTATTGCACTTGGTAAAGCAACCACAATTACAGATTCTGCTTTAACAAATGGTACATACTTGACCATTACCACTGCTGCTGGTGATGACAACTCAACATCTGACTTCTTCATAAGAGGTTTAAACTCTTCATCAACATCTAAATTCTCTGTTGATGCAAACGGTAACTTAAGAGCTACAACTAAGAGCTTTGACATTGAGCACCCAACCAAGCCAGGTATGAGACTTGTATACGGTGTTCTTGAAGGCCCTGAGCATGGTGTATATCATAGAGGTACTGTTGAAGGAAAGGGCAAGCTTACTGTGGAATTACCAGAGTATTGGAGCAAGTTAGTTGGTGAAGATTATTCCATACAGTTAACAACTTGGGGTAATTACAACGTCCACATTGTAGAAAAATCAGAGACTTCCTTTATAATTCAACTTACTGGCGATCCGATCTCCAGAATGTTAAAGACAATCAAGGTTGACTATATTATTCACGGTTCTAGATTGGATGCACCACTTGTTATTGAACAATAATGTACACATTCAGAGTATACCATCTAGATAATCCTAGAATCGCTTTTTTGGGAATAGAGGAAGGCAACATCAATATTGAATCAGGAATTCGATTTGTTGTTGTCTTCCTTGACATCCATAAAGAAATTATCGATAAAAAACTTCTTGTTAT
>JACCDP011466966.1_pt1 | contig 32243 bp, 41 predicted proteins | sample 7445841 | NCBI WGS metagenome assembly JACCDP01 (sample SAMN15323441, study PRJNA562643) | freshwater metagenome | isolation source: river surface water | place: USA:Blue River Watershed | collected 2017-08-17 | reverse complement strand
GGAAATCCTGGAAGCTAGTCACGTATCTACGAATAATATAACTGACTCAGATCTTACCGGGATATGACTACTTGAACGATTACAGCAAAGTGCTACGTTGCGAAAACCGCAACGTTGCGAAAACCGCTACGTTGCGGTTTTTCTCTCGAGGTCTCTTAGGTTGCCCGGAAATCCTGGAAGCTAGTCACGTATCTTCTCATTACAGCAGATACCGGATTACAGCAGATTACAAAATTGAAAAAAAAGATGACCTTGACGCGAATCATGCTGACTTAATGAAACCTGTGTTTCGTTTTGAATTTAAAAACAACTTCATAAACGCGGGAAGACAGCGCGCCATCAAATCGAGACGAATTCACCACGTCGCAGTATAAACACGCCAACTCCCTGCTCGAAGAGTCCAATGCCAGACGCCGACTCGACCGCGCAATCCAGATGCGAATCCTCAGCAACGCCGGACGCTCCGGGCAGCCAGCCCTGCTCGGTGCGCGACGCGCTGCTCTCGAGCCTGAAGCGGGAGTCGCCCGAGATGCCGGACGCGCCGGAGGACGAGCCGGAGGCGCAGGCGCCGGAGCGGAAACGCAGGCGGCGGCGCGGGATCAAGGACGCGTCGCTGCGGCTGAACGACGACATGATGCAGCTGGTGATCCCGTACCTTGGCCAGACGTCGGTGCGGCATTTGTTCCTGATGATGATGGTGAACCAAGATTACTACGCGATGGTGACGGAGGCGCACGGGCTCTGGGAGACGTTGTTCAAGGCGTGGGAGCGGAAGCTGTGCCGGAGCAGGCCTCACCTGAATCGCTCGATCGGCTCTGACTTAGCCGCGCGGTGCTTCCAGGCGATGCCCAAGTGGATGGTCAAGCACAACAGGGGCACGTACTACACCGACGCGCGGCCGCACCCCGCGATGCCCACGCCGTACATGAACGCCGTGGTGGGCAACGACTGGCGGGAGACGGGCGTGCCGGCCGAGATGCGCCCGAGCTTCGAGCGGTACACCCGGAAGGTCCTGTGCCTCTGGCACATCGGGTGCTGCGGGGTGTGCGGGACGCGCCAGGGCAAGCAGCGGGCGGTCTGGGCGCTGAACATGCGGGTGTGCCGGGGCTGCTGGCTGGAGAACATCGTGTCGCACCGCACCCTGCTCAAGGTATTCCAGCGCGCGCCTGTCTCTGAAAGGGATCGGCTCGCTCAGGCTGACGCGTGTCTGTCCGATAGGAATACGGGATCGACCTGCTCAAGCCGCTGCACGCGGGGGCCGAGCCGCTGTACAAGGTGCTCCGGGACAAGGTGTTCTACATCCGGAACTTCATGCCGCCGAGCTCGCGCGAGAAGTACACGCAGGCGCTGGCGGACTACCCCGACAACAAGTCGACCCTGCCGCTCTGGCTCCTGTGGCGCCCGCACCTCGAGACGATCGTGGACCTCAGGGCGCGACGGGTGGAGTACGCGGCGAAGCGGGAGGCCGCGGCCAGGCTGACGGCCAGGGTGGCGCGAAGGTTTGCGGAAGTGCTGCGGAACTCGTACCTCCCCCGCCAGGCGAGCGTGCAGATCCAGCGCATCTGGAAGCTCCGGCACAACGAGATCCGCCGCCAGCAGCTGCCGCCCGTGTGCCTCGACTCGATCGAAGACTACCGCTTCGCCCGCCAGCGGCAGGAGCTCATCGATTACGCCGACCTGGGCGTGAACAAGGACGTGGGTTTTCCCGTTCGATACGTGCAGGCATAAAAGGGCCGGGTCGGGCGGGCGGAGCGATATGTGGGGGATCAAGGGCAGCGTCCCGCGACTGATCCTGCTGGGGTCCGCGAGCTCGATCCTCATCAACGCCTTCGTGCTGGGGATCCTGATGGCCCTGTACAGCCAGGGCATCCAGCTCTTCTACTCCGTCCCGCTGCTGGCCGTGTCGACCGTGTCCTGCGTGGTGGGCATGATCACAGTCAGCAGCATCACGTACGCGTTCTACTTGGACGAGCGCGAGTCGTTCCCTCGTGTGTGCGGGACGGAGCCGGGGCTGGTTTGACGCGAGCCCCGTCCAAAAAAGCGGCTCGAAGTCGCGGGAGCGCGCCTGCCTCGCCGCACGGGGGGGCGAGATGGGGCTAGCCGATTTGGACGCTGAGATAATAAAGAAAGGTTTTATCGGCTCCCTGTTCGCCACGGGCCTCGCGTTCGGGCTGATATGCCTGTACTTTGCCAGCGTCGGCGTGGAGGTCGACGGGTTCTTCCTGGGCGTTCAGCTCATCCACACGGTGGCAGGAATGTTTACCAACGCGATGCTGACGCTGGCCGAGTACCTGGACCGGAAGGAGGAGCTGGCCAGTCGGAAAGAGACCCAGCCTCTGCTGCCGTAGCGTAAAATGCGATCGATCTACAACGGACGAGAACATTTAAGTGTCATGTCAAACACATTATTATTGCATGTCAACCCAAGAGGTCACTACACTGCCTGTGCGCTGGTTCGAGCATGGCGGCTCCGAGGCACTCTCGCAGAGCCCGCTGTTCCTGTGCTGCGGAGGTCAAATGGAACTGATGTCGGACGAACATACGGGGCCCATGAGCCACCCACGCGGTCAGGCGCTGGTCGAGATTGAGTTCCTGACGCGCCTGGTCTTTGCGTCCGGCGCCGGCAACCTCCGGTGGACCTGCGTCTACCCTGCGTACCCCGCGCACCTGCCGCTCATGTCCCGGCTGTTTCCGTCGGTCCGGTTCTACGCGTACGGGGCGCAGGACGGGGCCGGGGGGCTGTACGACCCGGCGGATCCGGCGTCGCGGCCGGCGCCGTACCGGCCCGCCCAGTGCGACGCCAACGTCACCGCGGTGTGCCAGGGCTTCGACAGCGAGACCGCGCGGCAGCTGGGCGGGCGGGGGCGCGCGTGGGAGGACCGGCTGTGCCTGCTCATGACCGAGAGGCACACGCCGACCAGGCAGTTCATGTTCCACTCGCTGGTGCGGCCCAGCTACAGCCTGCTGAGCGTGACGGGGCTGATTCCGGAGGAGTACCTGTCGGGCGACCTGTACTTCCCGCTCTACACGCCGGTCGGGTCGTCCCTGGTGCACCTCGTCGCGCGCGGGCACTACGGGGCGCGGCTGTACTACCCGCTGTGGCTGCGGGACGAGCTGGCCTACTTCCAGATCCTCGTGCGCTGCGGGACCGACTACGACGCGCGCGCCGAGGCGCACATCATCGGGAGCTACATGCGCGCCGCGTGGGGGCGCGACGACCAGGCCCAGTGCGAGTGGGTCCGGGACGCGCTGCCGGCCGAGTGACTTCAATGATTAAACACGGGCAGCGAGCCCCTCTTTATTTTTTCGGCTCAGACACGCGCGGCGATCCCAGCCTGATAGGCAAAGGTGTTGATCGCCGCCTCGATAAGCTCGCGGTCCTTGTCCTGGTACGTGTTGACCTTGCGGACAGCACCGTCGACAAACTGCTCGTGCTTCGACGGGCTCTCCTTGTACTTGAGGTAGTAGGCCTGCGCGACGCGCGCCCCGACGCGCTTGAGCTGGTTCGAGTCGAACTGGTAGCCGAGGCCTTGGGCCACCGTGCTGATCGTGAGGAACCCGACCGGCTGGGCGACAGGAGCGGGCGGGGCCTCTCCTTCCGCGCCGGCGATCGCAGCCTGATGGTGCTGGTTGAACCGGACGACGAAGTTGAGCAGGCTGTCCTTGAAGATCAGGCGGGCGCGCTCGTCCAGAATGGCCATCGGCGAGCACAGAAAGATGTAGCGATCCGTCACCGCGTTGAACACGGCCAGCTGAGACTTGATGTGCTGGATCTTGTTCTCGTTCTCGGCGCGCTCGGCCATGGCGTTCTTGTGCCGCACGTTGACCGCCCGCTCCTCGATCTCGAGGTTCTCGAGCGCCCGCTTGTTGTTAATCGAAATGGCGTTCTCAGGCTCCCTCTCCTCGTCGGCAAGGGAAGCCCTCGCCATCTGCGCGACCGGGGCGTCCGACGCCGCGTTGGCCTCGATCTCCGGGATGAGCGAGGGGTCGCCGGCGTAGTACCGGATCAGAATATTGGCCATGACGGACCGGTTCCTCTTGGCGTTCTCGCCAGGGAGGAACATGGCGAGCTTGACTGCGCCGGGGAAGGTGATGACCGGCTGATCCGACTGGCCGCGACCAGGGAACTTGTAGGTCCCGCAAAATGCGGAAAGTTCGCTTTTCTTGTCATCGCTAAGGTTCCTCCACGTTTGGCCTGTGAAACAAATTGAATCTGATCAGTGTTTGAGGTTCGGGAAAAACTCTCGAACTTCGTCTGAGGTTCGGGAAAAAATCTCGAACTTCGTCTGAGGTTCGGGAAAAAGTCTCGAACTTGGTCTGAGGTTCGGACAAAATGTCCGAACCTAGTTTGAGGTTCGGGAAAAAATCTCGAACCTCGTTGAACGAGCAAAAATCACCTGCATAATCGTTGGAAGTCCCGCACGCATGCATGATGAAGTCCCGAATCGACAGGTACTGCACGCCATCGATGACGGTGTAGCGGATGGTTGCGCCGGGAGCGATCTCGTCCAACGGGATGGTGGCCATTTCAACTTGGTTTGTTTCTGTGGAAATTCAGGACCGTTACTTATTCAAATCCACGAAAAAAAGATTTGACGCGCGATTACAGCACGTGTTTCCGAAAAGAGCGAACGGACCGTGACCGTCCCGATTACAGCAGCGGTTTTAAAAAGGATTCAAAACGGGGCGGACGCAAATCGGATCAAATTTTCCACAGGCCACCATGTCGAGGATCTCGCAGTTCGCAAAGGATTTCCTGGAGCCTCGCTCTGCCCGGATGAGCGTGTTCAACGTGAGCCAGCAGCCTCCGATGGGAAGCATCCTGCATTGCGTGACCAACCAGCAGATCTTTTGCAAGGACAAGTGAGTTTCTTGCGTTTCATTTTGTGTTTTCCCGATTGCACCGACTGACTCGCTCCTCCCGTGCCGCAGGGACCACGACAAGAACGAGAAGGGCTTCCGCAGCCTGACGGTCGTGGCGATCCCGAAGGAGGGCTGGTGCTACGCGCCGTACAAGAAGCCCAAGAAGGGCGCCAAGTCCGTGCGCGACCCCGACGCCCGTCCGCTCTTCGAGGTCTCGGACATCGCCGACCGCAACGGGCAGCGGGCGATCGCGGCGCTGCAGGTCTACTCGTTCAAGCGCGAGGGCAAGACCGACAAGGGGCCGCGCAACGACGAGCAGACCGCCGAGCTCCGCGTGGGCATGACGATCCGGTTCAAGGTGCAGTCGTTCATGTACGAGAAGAAGGGCGGGCGCGAGGACTCGCGCGACGACGTGTTCCCTCCGGATCTGGACGTCATCCCGGGCTACTCGCTCGTGGAGGTCATGGTACTCCCCGGCACCAGCGAGAGCGCCGACAAGAACTTTGGGCTCTCGATCGCCAAGATCCGCATGCTCCCGCACTCGCTCTACTCGTACCTCACCCCGACCGGTCTCTCTCTGCTCCCGGGCTCCTTTGACGCAGCGATGGAGCTCGCCAAGCAGACGGCCGAGCGCGGCGAGTCGATCCAGGCGATGATCGAGACCCAGTGCGTCTCCTTCTTCGCCAAGGTCGACTCGAACGCGCACCTCACGCCCATCGGGCCGTCCATGTTCCGCCTGAGCGCGGGCGACAACCCGGTCGTCGAGTCGGTGCACGAGGTGGACGTGCGCGAGGAGGACCTCCTGCGCTTCACCAACGCGGGCGAGAACAAGGGGTACGCGATCTTCCTGTGCGACCTCGCCGCGTCGGCGGGCGCCCTCTCGGTCCTGGTCATCAGGGACCCGTACTATCAGGTAACCCCCTGCCCTTCCCCCTGTGCCCGTATGCTTACTGACAGGCCCTGGCGCGCCGCAGAAAGCGGATCCGGCGTTCGGGGAGTACCGCGCGCTGCCCCTGGTCAACACGGAGAAGCTGCTGGCCTTTGTCAACACCAAGGCCATTCCGGCCCAGGACGACGACGTCCAGTTCGACCTGCCCTTCACCATGGAGACGCTGGAGGAGCCCTACGCGATCGTGAGCACAGCGCCGGTCCTGACCGCTGGCGTGGGGCCCGCCTGCCCGGATCTCATACTGCATTCGGAAGAGATCCAGAGCTCCAGGGCCTACGTGATCACCATCGGCGACGCGCAGCAGGCACGACTCTCTCTCTCTCTCTCTTTCTCTCTTCTGTAGTTTTCGCGCGTCTAATTCTCTTTGCGACAGGAGGAAATCATGAAGCTCTACTACTCGGTCCTTGAATCCCCTGGGCTCAAGCGCCGCGACACGGGCGAGCGCATCGACTACCGCAACCTCAAGTCCCTGCGCGGGGGGGCTTGAGCAGCGCGCGGAACGGAGCCTGTTGTCTCCAATGAACTGTTGTGTTTATTCGGGTGTGGCTCCACGACGGGGGCGCACGGCTAGCCTCGAGCTAGCGCGCGGGCCCCTGGCTCTCAGGCAGTTTCACGCTTGAGGAGGACGTAGTAGTACTTTTCGTTCTCTTCGTCCAGCACGACCAAGATGTCGACAGCCTCAACTTTAGTATGGTACTGTTCGTTTTCCACCAAAAGTTCCAGCTTCTTCGACCGCTGGTTCTGCTTCCAGAGGTAAACTCTCTGTGGCTTCCTATTAATCGTAAAGAACGAAGTTAGCAGGAAGAGACCCATCGGTTTTTCGTTGTCTTCCACCTGGTATTTGTTGGAACCGTGGCTCAGAGTCTCAATTGCTGTGTTGACCCAATCTTTAGGAATTATGACCCCCTGCAGATCTATTTTGGCCAGATTCGCACTGGTAACCCTCTCTAAGCATCTGTTGAAAAATGCTTTGTTCTTGAAAGGATGGAGAAGATTCCAACGAACATGCCATTCCTTTGCAACCAAGTTGGTGTTTTGGTCCAAGCCTGCTGTGCCTTGATCGGCCCCAGCTACTTGCAAGACGACTGGATGGATAGCCCCACCAGTGTCTAAAAACTCTGCATGCCATTTCTTGGCATATGACAACATGTCGTTGTCAATCTCACTCGTTGAGCTGGGCACAGGATTGGTTGGGTCTTGAGTCGGCTGGGAATCCGGAACGTAACTATTGGGGTCAACTACCCCTGTGTTCGGATTTACCTCGGGAACGGGTGCCAGTAGATCTAGCCGCGGCAATTCCTCAGAGCTCTCGATTTCCGCTCCTGGTTCTTCGGCTGGACGAGCATCGCTGATGCCCTCGGCGCCGGGCAACCCAGAAGCCTGTTCTGCCAACACCTTCAAGGGTTCTTCATCGACATGGTGCATGAGTGAAGTTAACCCCTCAGCAGCCTCCATGAGCTTCGAGAAATCTGAAGGCGTATCTGGCATGAGATCGTCGTCTGTATCGCTTGCCGGTCTCTTGCGCCGAATCCGAGCAGACTCCGCTGAAAAGAATTGTTCGACCAAGGAGTTCACATTGCTGGAGCCGCTTGACTCTTCACGAACCAAAGCGTCTTCGCCTTGTATGATCTCCTGATCATCCTCCCTCTCAGGAAGTACCTGCTCGTCGTCATCCAAAATCTGAATAACGACAGGCATCAATTTCACAGGCACGTAGGGGACTTTGTTTCCCGTACGCGCCTGTGATATGTCCGCGTCAGGACGCATTTCAGTGTCTTGAATTTCGGGTGCTCCCTCAGCCGTAGCCTTTGACTTTGCAGCCCTTTCTTTAGCCCTGGCCTTCTCTAGTTTTTTGTTTGCCGCCATGATCTCTTCTGAAGTTCGAATGGCTTGATCATAAGAGACTACGAAGCAGTCATCGTCCTCGCCATACAAATTGATTCTCATCGTCCCGATCTTGTCTTCGACTTTATCCGACATCGTGAACCAATCCGCTCGTCCAAAATATCGAGCCGGACTACCAATGTGTGTGGTGTGCTTTAAATACTGGATCTATTCCCAAAAAAACCCTCGATCCGCGCAGGTCGGGGGGCTCCGTCTCTGGAAAGGGGAAGGCGATGAAGGAGATCAGCATGGACGGGATGAGGCTCATCCACTCCGGGGACGACTGGAACCACGCGCGCCCCCCCTGCTCCAAGGACATGACGGGCTTCCTGGAGCACAACGAGAAGATCGTGTCGTGGGTCCAGCCGCTCGCCGGGGGCGTGGACGACCAGATCCCCGTGGTCCGATTCAACGGGGCCTACTACCGGCTGAGCCTGCGGATGATGAAGTCGGTCTGGCGGCACATCCGGCTCAAGAAGGGCTTCGTCAACCGCGAGGCCGCGCCGTACGGGGGCGTCAAGCTGCGGATCCCGCAGCTCCTGTTCCTCGAGAAGAAGCGCACCCAGGCCCGCTTTAACGTGAGTCGCACGGCGTCGGAATGCGCGCCCGATCCGCGCGCTCTATTAAAAGAAATCGCGCGGCAGGTCATGCGCATGGACTCGTCGGCGGGCACGGGCCCCAAGGACCGGAAGCAGGTGCAGAACGCGTCGAACAAGATCTCATGCGTGGTGCACCGGGTGCTGCTGCCGTTGCTCGCGGCTGACATCCCGCGCCTCGTCTCCTTCCGCGCGGTGAGTTTGTTTTGACATGTGTTTGTCACGCAATTTACTTGCCAAGTACAGGTAGACTCAAATGATCGTTGGAAGGATTTGCTGGAGCACCTCCGGGCCGCCGAGCCCGCCTCCGTCAAGGACCGGGCCAGCTTCGTGGAGCGGATGGGCAGCCTGTACGACGCGTCCTTTCCCGCCACGCCCGCGCAGGCGACGGGGGGGCTCACTTCCTGAGCGTCGCCTGGCGCAGCGCCCGGAGCGTCTGGCCGGTCTCCCGCATGTCCCGGGCGGTATCCGGCGCGTGCGGCTCGCAGGCGCGCGCGCACAGCTCGACGGCCTTGTCCACGGTTTGCATCATCTCGTCGCAGAACGCCTTGTACTCGTTGGCCTTGGTGCGCTCCTCCATCGCGTCCCGGTGCTCGGACCGGAGCTGCTCCAGCTCCTCGCTGGCGGCCCTGTGCGCCGACTTGAGCCGGTCCCGCTCCGACCGGAGCTGGTCCCGCTCGGATGTCACGGCCTTGTGCGCGGACGCCAGCTTGGCGTCCCCGCCCTTGCCGCCCGTGCCCGAGACCGTCGCGCTCAGCCGCGTGTTGAGCTCCTCGACGGCGCGCTTGCCCTCCTTGACCCGGCGCATCTCCAGCTCCTGGGCGGCGATCTGGGCGGCGTACCCCGTGCTCTGCTCGCGCGCCCGGCGCAGCTCCTGCTCCGTCTTGTCCAGCCGGCGCAGCGCGTCCGCCGCCTCGCTCTGCGCCGCCGAGTGCAGCGCGGCCAGCTCGTTGAAGGCCTTGCGGCACTCCTCGTACGTCTGGCGCGCGTCGTCGTCCTCGTTGCGGGGCTCCAACGTCTTGCGGGCCTCGAGCGGCGGCTCCTGCGCGGCGCGGCGCGGCCTGCCCTGCGCGACGGGGGCCGCGGGCGCCCCGGCCTTCCTCTGCTTGATCGCCGCGTGCGTCTCCTCGGGCTTCATCCGGTTCACAAATTTGATGCGCGTCGCCATTTCGCGCCACGGCACCCGCGGAGGATTTATATACATGCTGCGAACCGCCCTTTTGCGGGGCCAAACTCTAGAAGTTCGGCGTGAGCCACGTGTAGCTCGCGTTGTACTGGATGGACCGGGTGGGGATGTTCACTTTCATGGAGCCGTAGATGGACGAGTAGTCGCGCCAGTAGTAGATGACCACGAGGGCCTTGAGCACCAGGACCAGGCTCGAGACCCAGTACGTGGTGTTCGGGACCGTCTCCGTCGGCGACTGCTTCTTCTGCTCCGTGTGCGGGTCCAGGTGCGACAGGTACACCACGTCCAGGAACGCGGCCAGCGCCAGCTGCAGCGGGATGTACTGGAGGTAGTTGATGTACGCCGCGTCCGTGTACGGGGCCATCGCGGAGCTCAGGAGGGACAGGACGGCCAGCACCACGGCGGTGAAGACCGCCTCCTGCTGCGAGCGGTACGCGAAGTCCTTGGTGTCCGTCAGGCCGGCCTTGGACTTGCCGGTGAACCAGTAGACCCCGAAGTAGAGCAGGGACACCATGTGGGCCTTCCAGATCTCGTACGTGATGTTGTTGTAGTCGGCCACGGAGTTCTCGACGAGCGCGATCACGGCGCTCGTGGACAGCACGATGGCGAAGAAGTACGGGTGCACAAAGAAGGGCTTGTGCGGCGAGGTCAGCACAAACTCGTACCTGTGATTGCATGCGTGTTAGCTTATGGTAACATGCGCGCAACATGAAAAACATAGCGTACCAGACGAGGATCAGCAGCGGGGGCAGCGAGATGAGCATGATGATGTTCGACGCGCCGGACTCGATGAACGCGGGCACGGCGGCGCCGATGATGGGCCAGATGAGGATGAACACGGTGCGCCAGATCGAGGCCATCCAGTTGCGCGTGCCGTTTGTGAAGAAGAAGTAGACCACGGCGTTGCCGGTGAGCACGGTGCTCATCAGGAACAGCAGGCCCACCCGGCGGATCATGGTGTTGCCCGTGGTGCCCAGCGCCGCCAGGTAGGACGGGTGGTGCAGGAAGCGGCAGGCCTCGATCGCCGCCAGGATGTTGGCCTGCTGGCCCGTGAGGTTCTTGCCCGTGGTCAGGAACGTGCCGGTGGGCGCGTTGCTGGTGCTGGGGGCGACGGGCAGGTCGTCGGCGATCGGCCTGAGCACCTGGTTGATGCAGTTGCACCCCGGCGAGCGCGTCCTGTCGCAGCTCATCAGCTCGCGCGTCCTCGTCACGAGCGATTGCCGCTTCGTGGCGCAGGCCGAGCCTGAGCCCCAGGTCCTCAGGCTGAGGCACGCCACCTCGTCGGTCGGGATGGTCCACTGCGTCTGGAAGTGCGTGTTGATCTCGGGGCGCGCGATGTCGTCGTAGAACAACGGCTGCTTCTGAAGCTGGTAGGTGCGGACCTGGTCCAGCCGCAGCATGACCGTGTCGTTCTGCTCCGTGGCCAGCAGGACCACCACGAACAGCCAGAGGGTCAGGAGCGCCAGGACGTGCAGAATCGGCTTAGTCTTGTGATCCAGGTTCCACCAGATGGCCATCTCTGCCGGCGGTTTCGGCCAATCTTTTATACCCGTGCGACGACTGCCGGATCGGGCTGGCGGGCGCGGGCGCGCGGGGCGGGCGGGACAGCGGCCGAAAACGTGTTTTTCAAAAATAAATCTCAATGGGTCCCGCGTCACGCGTCCGCGTACTGCGTGAGCCCCTGCGGCGTCCGGCGGTACCCGAAGGCCGCGTCCACCGGGTCCGGGCAGTCGCCGCAGCGCCAGTACTGCAGGACCCAGTTCACGTTGCGCACGGTGGCCTCGATGCGCTCGGCCTGCGGCAGGGTGTCCTTGGTGCGCTGGCTGATGCCCGAGGCCTGCAGCTCGGCGAGGACCGCGCGCAGGCCCCGGCGGGAGGGCGCGTGCTTCGCGAACTTCTCGTGGTACAGCAGGGCCACCAGCCGGTCCGCGCCGTCCTCCGGCCGCAGCAGGTCGACCGCGGGGTCGTACGAGAGCACCAGGGTCATCCAGATGCGCGGCAGGAGGTCGTACACGGTCCGGCCCGAGATCTGGGGCAGCCCGCGCGAGAAGTCCGTGCCCGTGAGGCAGACCAGCGCCATCAGCATCCGGATCTCGTGGCCGGCGTGCAGCGGCAGGTGCGTGCGGCCGATCGACTGCAGCACGGCCGTCCGGAGCGCCTGGTACAGGCACTGGATGTCCACGTACTCGTACGTGCGCTTGCTCGCCCCGGCCTGCTTCTCGCGCTCGGGCTCGGGGCTCTTGCGCTTCACGCCCTTCTTCTCCCGGGGCGGGGCCGGCTCGCGCTCCTTGAGCTCCAGGCGGTAGATGCTGACCCGGGGCGGGCACGTCTCTACTGCCAGGCATCGTTCATGGTGCAGCAATGCAATCGGCACGCTGTCTCCGTCGATCGAGTCCACCATGAGCCGCTGGTAGAGGTCCGCGTACCGCGTGAACTTCACGTCCGCCTCGCCCAGCGGGGGCAGCCCGTCCACCTCCTGCCGCACCACCAGGCGGCGCTCGGCGTCCCAGTGCATCGCGGTCGGGGCCGTGTAGTCCACGATCAGCCGCTTCTCGGGGCGGTCCTTGAGCAGCCAGGCGGGCAGGGACAGCAGGACCAGCTCGATCACCTTGGCCTTGAAGGAGCGGTTCGAGATGGCCCCGGCCCACGCCTCGCCCTGGGGCACGCTGGGGGGCAGGCAGCTGTGCTCGCCGAAGTCGGTCGGCGGGATGTGCCGGCGGCGCTTGAGCTGCGTCATGCACTTGGCGGGCGGCACGTGGTCGTAGCAGTCGAACGCCAGGATCACCGTGTCGCACGTGTCCAGGAAGCGGGACAGGGGCAGCAGGAACTGCCGCCGGATGTACTCGTCCCACGTCTGCAGGCCCCCGCGCGACGCCCCGCCCTGCATCAGGCGGATCTGGCCGTCCGTGAAGACCGCGGTGTGCCGGAAGGGCGCCTTCTTCGTAAAGGCCTCGCGCGTCTCGGCCTTGAAGCTGTGGAGCCAGGTGCTGTCGATCGTCATCTCGCTGAGGGCGCGCGCACGGGCGGGAGGCGAAACCGTGCGTTTTCGAGCCGTTTTTTTTAATGACGGGCCCGCCCGTTACTTCCGGGCGTAGGCCGGGAACTTCGGGAACGCGGGCAGGCGCGAGGCCACCTGAGGCCGCTGGTACGGGGTGATGCCCTGCGAGACCTTGCGCTCGGGGAAAGCTGGGATCGGCTTGGCACCGCTTGCCCTTGGTGGATGCGGCTTGCGTGGACCTTTGCGCGAACTTTTTTTCGTGTGCTTGTGTGTGTTGGATGACGGATTCGCCTTGACCTGCTCCTCTACTTTTTCCAGATAGGCGATTTTCTTCCTGATGCGATCCAATTTATCCTGCATCTCCATCCACGCCTCCTCCTCTTGAGAACGATATTTGTCTCTTGTGTCATGAGGGTTGCGCCCGTGTTTTGGGTGCGGGTTTCTGCGATTGACACGGCAATGAAATTTCTGAATAGCAAAGGCTGCCATCCTGGCATACCTGCACCATTCCCCCTTGCCTTCGTCGTCGTTATGCTCAGGAAACTCAAGATGCATCACTTTCACGTCCTTCTCTGAGAAATCGTGATGTAAATGTTTCTTGTTTTCATCCAACTGGCTGTGTTTGTATTTTACTAGAGTCTCAATTGCATTGTGTCGTACTGTTTTGAGCGTATCCTCGATTGATTTGGCCTTCGCCTTATCACTCTGATCCCATGAAGTCTCAAGTTTTTTCTTCAACGAGCCTATGGAGTGGATGGTACTCTTCAATTCAGCCTCAGTCCATTTCTCGTACAACGCTGTTGCTTCGTTCTTTACCTTTTTTGAAATCGTGGTCAATCTCTTGATCTTCTGTTTCAAGGACTTTGGCATCTCCATTCCTTGCTTTGCGCAACATTTAAATACCTCGCGGTCTGCGTCTGAACATATTAACTACTCCTGCCTGGCGAACGAGTCCGCCGCGCGCTGCTCCTCAAGCTGCGTGAAGTAGCACGCGAGCTGCAGGCAGATGCACACGTCGTCCTGCATCCCCCCGATCTTGCCCGAGAGGGACACTCGCTCCTTCTGGAACGGGTTCGCCGGGGCCTTGAACTGGAACCCGTACACCTCCATCTGCTCCCGCAGGCGGATCTTGCACTCGTTCTCGTTGCTGGAGATCAGCTTGGTCGCCACATGCAATCTCCGCTCTCTCAGCATGGCCACGACCAGCTGGCACATCCCGTGCTTCACAAGCTCCGTGGTGAGCACGCCCACGCGGTTCGCGGCCTGGTCCACGTAGAACTTGACGCCCGGCAGGTGCCCGAGGGCCCGGCGGTGGTGCTCGGCCTCGAACCCCAGGTTGCGCTCGACGTACACGAACACCCGCGACCCCTTGCGGCCGATGCCCGCCCGGATCGCGCGGATGTGCTCCTCCACCCTGGCGAACTGCTTGCCCGGGTCTGCTCAAAAGCGGGATCCTGGTCAGCAAGTAAAAGCGCGCGAAACGCGAAGGAGCCGGCGCACCTTTGCAGCCCTTGAGGATGTCGATCCCGATCACCTGCTTCCCCGGGGGGCGTCAGGACATCCTGTTCCACGTGCTCTACGGGGGCAACGAGGCCAACATCCGCGCGCTGATCGAGCAGGCGGCCATCGACATCGCGCGCGAGTACCCGACCGACGGGGTGTGCCAGGCGCTGCAGCGGATGCGCCCGCAGGACGGGGACTGCGTGAACAAGCTGCGCGCGCGCTTCTTCATGCTCCTCGCCGAGTCGGACGCGATGCGCAAGCGGCTCTCGACCCCCCCGTCCGGCCCGTGCATGCCCGGCCCGGTCTGCGAGCACAAGGCGCGCCTGTTCTACGACGAGCTGTGCGACGAGCTGCTCCCGGCGTTCGTGCAGAACCAGTCGGTGCGGCTGGACGAGTTCGTCGAGCAGCTGCGCGAGGCGTACCTCCACAGCTGACCCCGACACTATTTGAGATGTCATGCTAAATTCATGACAGCATCATGACCCTACCCGCCGTGCTGCCTCTGCTCCTGTGCTGCGGCCCGCTCATCCCGGCCGTCCCGCTCCCGCGCGCCAACATCACGCGGGACGACTGGCGCTTCCCGTACCGCATGATCGAGACGCCCGTCCACTCGACCCGCCCCGCCCGCGGGATCGGAACTCACCGTCACGAGCCCCTTGTGGCGTGTGATGCTCAGGATCGCGTAGTCGGAGCCGGGCCCGCCCGCGGCCGGGTCGATGAACAGGTGCACGTCCTCGTTGACCTGCGGCGCCGGCGGGGCCTGGGAGAACATGATGTCGAGGTCGGCCGACCGAAACACCGTCTGAGCCGCGTCGAATGCCAGCCCGGCCAGCTCCGACTCGATTAGGTCGGGGCGGTCCTGCATCACCGTCTTGAGCAGCTCGTGGCGGTCGCTCGACTGCCACCGGGGGATCAGGTGCAGCCGGTGCACGCACTGGGAGGCCATGCCCTTCTCGATGCAGGCGTCGCACGCCAGCTGGACCTGGTAGATGTTGAACAGCGGCGCCCCGGTGGTCTTGTTGCGCATCTTGATCAGCCGCGAGTAGAAGTTGACCGAGCTGGTCAGCGTCGAGATCGCGATCATGGTCGTCTGCTGCATGCACAGGAGCGGCGCGACGGTCTCGTAGAAGAAGCCGGGGTCCACGTACGCCGCCTCCTCCAGGATCAGCAGGTCCCCGCCGGTGCCCTTGGTGGTCGAGACCTGCACGTGCGCGCGGCGCGTGTCAGCGTCAGGCGATCCCTGCGGCGGATCCGGTATTTAAATATCGCGCCTCCGGAAAACGCCAGAGATATGTCCAACCTGTTCGCCGGCGTCTACGGGGCCAAGTTCCCGGAGGTGGTCATGAACTCCGGGCCCCTCCCGCCCGAGGGGGGGCTGCCGGCGCCGCTGCACGACACCCCGGACGCGCGCATCAACTACGGCTCCACGCTGCTGGGCGACCTCCAGCCCTACGCGTACGGCGAGGCGGGCTACATGTCCTCGCAGTCCCAGAACAACCAGCCGCACAGGATCCAGAAGATCATCCCGGAGCTCCACCTGCCGGAGCCCAACGGGCGCGACACCTTCAAGCTCTCGCACGCGGTCGACGACAGCGACCTCGCGTTCGTCATGCGCCTGAACCGGAACAGCATCTTCTGCACGGGCACCAGGGGCGGGACGCGCAGGAACACCAAGGTGGGGACCACGGTGGACCCGATCATCAATCTGCCCACCCTGAACTATTTGCTCGCTGGGCTCCAGGTGGCCAGGCCAGAGCGAAGGGACGAAAGCAACCTCTGGTGGGAGTTCCTGCACAATCTGGACCCCGTGTACTGGTCGACCAACCGGGATTATGACACTGAAATGGAAAGGTTTCATATTTCCCCTGCCACTGTTGCTTCATGGCCCAGATATTTGCAAGACTGTTTTCGTCGTGAAGTAACGTCAGAGTTTACCTTCTTTGGTAAGGAACCCTTCATGTTGGACGACATAATACATATCATCCGACATTGTGTTAAACCATTTGGTATTGTGCGGGGTTCTGAAAAACAGGGTGGTCAACACGAAATGGGTCTTGCGCCAGTCACATGGACTGCCCCAACAATTGCAACCCTTGTCATTGATGGAAAGGAAGCCAACGTTGTCAATATCTGGCATTATCACGACCTGCATGCAGGAGAAGACCTGGTGTTAAGATTGAAGCTCATGCCTGTGAAAACATTTACCCTCAATCATTATTTCAAAGGGTTTGCACGAAAAACGTTTGAAGTTGCCAACACCTGTCTTGCCTGGCAACTGGTGCCTGACGTGTTCGATTTGAATTCCACTCCAGATGAACAGCTCATCCCACTGGATATGAAAAGGCCTGTGGATAATGCTAAAGATCTTTATGAGAAAATGCTTTCCAAAATTTGTGATGGTACATATTTGACAGAGGATGAGACTCGAATGCGCGTCCAATGTCTAATCACTTGCAAGGAACCTAAAGTTGTGAACAAAAAAACCAGGCAGTTGTCAGACCAGTTGACTGTGATAAAAAATCGACATGTCATAGGATCCTTGTTTGGTTCTGACTTTGCCTCGCTGAGCTGGCAACAACTGGGGTACTGGCACATTGGGCGAACGCAGGTGGCACGGCCCAAGTACGGTTCATGCGAATTCTACAATGATGATATGGCCAACAGTCTGAAAACCAATCACATCGACATGACCTTCCAGCCGTATTTTGGTTGTCTTCCTAGGCTGCCTACGTTTTCGGGTTTTGCTGGGATGCCCGATCAGCCTGTGGCCTTCACCCGGATAGGCAAGAAGGCGTTGGCGGACGATCAGCGAGTGTGGACCCCCCAGCTAGGGCTGGAAACGTTCGTCACGCCGCGGGCAGGGCAGATGGGCAAGCGGCTGTCGTTCGAGCGAGAGCCCGCCGCAGCAGGCCGACCTCGTTCGGATGAGGATCCGGAGGCGCGCCCCGCCAAGAGAGCGGCGTTTCGTGTGGGGGTCATGCCCGCCAGGCCGAACAAGGCGCGTCACCCCGCAGTGGGCGAGCGGTCGCGCGCCGGGGCGATCGACTGGTCCGCCGCCGTGGAGGAACTCAAGGCGCGTTTCGCTGTGCAGAAGAAGACCGCGCCCGAGGCGCTGCGGGCGGCGCCCGCGCCTGCGAGCGCAGCGCCTGAGGAACTGCCAGCGGGTCTGAGCCTCCCCGGGCCAGACGCGGACGGCCCCGGGATGCAGGCGCCACTGGACGGCTCCACAACCGACTCCGGGATATCCGAGTCGTCGAGGCAGGAGCTGCTCGAGGGCCTGGCCGCGCCCGCGGGCAAGAAGACGGGGCGGGTCGCGGGCCGGGCGCGCAAGTCGGGCGAGGCCGCCGCCAGCCGCGGGCCCGTGGACGGGACCCTGCTCCGGCCAGGGGCCGAGCCCGAGCCGTGCCGCATGGAGCTCCTGTAGGCCCCTGTTGCGCGCGATCTGTATTAAACCGCTACTTTTACCATGTAAATTGCATGTCCGGCCAATGCAGCCTGTGTCTGTCGTGCGGCGCGCCGTTTATTCCGCTCGGGGAGGACGTGGTCGAGTACGACCGGCTCGGGAACATCTCAGTGTTTTATTTCCAGAAGATGGTGAAGAAGAACGATCTGATCCAGAAGATCGTGAAAAACCCCAATTTCTGCGCCAAGGCCAACGCCTCGCACCTCCTGCACGACGCGCACCACCGGCACGCGGTCGAGTACGTGATCGAGAAGAGGCAGCTGGAACCAGAGCGCGCAGATGAGTATTTTCCGTTTATGCGGAACCCCAAGGGCAAGACGCCTGTGCCTTTGCTCGCCAAATGGAGATCCGTGTCGGCACAGCGCGCCCTGGACTTCGGCCAGCTGTCCGTTCTCATCAACTCTCTGGAGGAGGACGGGCACCAAGAGCCGGACTACAGCAGCGTGGTCTCGTGCTGCCAGGATTGCAACCTGACCATGACCATGAAATTCTGGTTCAAGTACCACCTCTGCGCCGGATCCGACGTGAATCCGTCGTGTCTCATACCTGATGACAAGATTCGGGTGTGGAAGGCGCGGCTGAATGGGCGGGCCAGGAAATTGGAGACCAGCCGGCACTGGACAAGGGGTGCTTTTGAGAACCGATATCCCCTGGCCAAGTACAGCGAGAAACACGACGTGCTCACTGCAATGCTCGCGTACTACGTGGACGGCCTGTGCACCCCGCATCAAACGCCAGAACTGGTTTTAAAGCCGGAACACAACAGGCTGTACCGGCACATGTGCTGGGTGGTCCTGGAGGTCACGTGCCTCCTGTGCGAGTACTGGCGGGGCTCGGGCGACGCGGAGAACTACCCCAGGCGCACCAAGAAGCGGTACCGGTGCTGCAAGGTCCCGCTGGGGGCCGCCGAGCTCTACTTCTCCTTCTTCTGCTATCGCATCGGGGGGTTCCAGCACAGCAGCCTGCGCGCGCTCGACTTCAAGACCTGGCACCAGATCTACATGTGGCACGCGAGCGGCTGCGAGGCCCTGTTCCCGCGGCAGGCGGGCGCCGCGGGGAGCCGGCTGATGGCGGACCGGATATCGCCGGACGACATGAACGCGGGGTCGCGCGAGCTGGTCCAGACGATCGCGCGCAACATGACGAGCTTGCTCCAGAACCAAATCATGAAGCTGGTCCGGTTCGTGGCGGGCGCAGACGTGCCCAGGGTTGGACTCAAGCTCAAGGCGTACTTCATTCCGCGGCACAATCTCCAGCAGCTCAACATCCTCATGATGAGGTGAGCGCGCGCCCGCCTCGCCGACGCGCGCGCGGGCAGTGACAGGGCGCGGGCGCAGGGGGGCCGAGCCGGACTTCGATTCATTCGCCCAGCAGGTCGGCATCGACGCCATGATGGCGCGCGTCATCGCCCTGAGCCGCGACTTCGACGACTCGATCCGCCGGCAGCTCCTGGGCTTCCGGGCCGCCTGGCGCCGGGCCGAGGTCCAGAACGTCGCCCGCGCCGTCGGGAAGGGCGAGGGCGCGCTGGGGGCGGCGGGCGCGCTGTACCGGCTCTGCAAGCTCCTCCAGCCCCCGACCCTTGACGAGTGGGAGCGGATGACCACGGTGGACGCCCGCCTCGCCCTGCTGGGCCCGCAGTGCTCGCCCTGGGCCGCGGTGCTCGCCCTCAACCAGCTGGGCGCGTTCGACGCGGGGTCGCCCGAGGACCAGCAGCTGCTCATTGAGGGGTGAACGAGGGGCAGGTCATGTTCAGCAGGAACTTCTCGTTCTGCCTGCGCTCGCTCAGGACGCGTTTGAAGTTCGTGGGCCAGCGGAGTGCTGCCCTCTGTTGTGGCCTGACTCCGTTGGCTCGCTCCCGCCTGCGCGCGCGACGGCCTTTGCCCTGTTTCTGCACAGGTGGCCTCGCGCCTGGCCTGTGGACCGGCCCCCTGTTTTGCCCGCGCGGTCCTGCCCGCTGCCTGCGCTCTGCTGGTTGGGTACGCCCCTGTCTCTGCCTGCGCTCTTGAGGCTGATTCCGCCCTTGTCTGCCCCGATGTTGCCTCTGCGGCTCTGCTCGCTGTCTTTCAGGTCTCTCTTGATGTTCTCTTTCCTCCCTGTTCGCCTCTCTTCGTTCTTCGAGACTTATCCTTTCCCATCCTTCCATTTCTGGCCATTTCTCATGCCATACCTTTCTCCATTCGTCGCGCAGATCAGGGTATTTTTCCAGATACAATCCAAAAGGATGAGTGCCTCGTGTATCCGTTGGCAGATTTTTGGACTTGAACGTGAAAAAACTCTCATTGTGTTGTGTGTATCCCTTCCTGGACACCTTGACTTCAGCTTGCATTCTAAACAGCTGTAAATCATCCCAGGTGGCATCCAAGTCTGGTGTGTAAACATACACAATATCTTGATCTGCTTCTAAACCGTTAACAAAAAAAGAGTCGTCCATGAAGCGCCGTTTGGAAAATAAATAATCAAAAGTGACATGCCTGGGTACATATGCAGGCAGCCTCAAAGAATATCTCCAGCGATTTTGTCTATCCTCTTCTTTTACCCAATCCAGATGATCGGATGCCTGTGGAAAAACTTGAAACTTGTCAGCAAACGTGTTCTCATCCAATTCTTGTTCTGTATTAACCTCAGGCAAAAACCATCTCCCATGCAACCAATCACTGAACTTTGACTTGTCTTCAGGTGATGTGTGTGCATCAAAGTACTTGTATCTTACTGTAGTCATTGTTTTCATAATGTCCAGATTTATTATTGGGTACCTGAGCACCAGAGACATGACATAGTATTCTTTCTCAACTGGTATTTCTCTCCCCATTTTGAACAAATCCCTCACAAAATTATTTGAGGCGTCGAATAATAAGACTACGAATGCAAATTCGTTGCCCATGTAAAAATAGGGTATCATGATGTTATCCATTTCACTTTCCTCCATATTCAAAAAATCAGGGACTTCTCGTTCGTAGCTCGCCCGTATGTTTTCAATCCATTCAGGCTTATCTTGTGCATCCGATAGAATGTCTGATCCTGATAAAATATTCATGACCATAAAATCCATTAGATCCTTTTCATTGAACGGATAAATCACATTCTTTTTTTTTGGAACGTGGCCTATTACAATCCCATTTTCGTCAAAAAGTTCTGTATAGTAGGGGATCACATGTTTCACCATTTTCAGTGCCACTTCTTTTGTTTGGAACGATGGCATGTTGTTGACCCTGTGCATCCAATGGTCTTTCCAACCGTGAGCCATAGTTGCATGCACCATTTGAGTATTATACTCTGTCAAATACATGTAATGTTCGCCTCTACGACGTGAATTTATTGATGATTCATAGATGATTGAAACAAAAATTCCTGGGCTAGAATCCTTCCAATTTTGATATATTCCGGAAACCAGGTTGGTGACGTCTGGAGGAAATAGAAGTGGGTCTAAATCCTCAAAATCAGGAATGCTATCACAAACAAGCATTTTAATGTTTCCTCCATTATACACCAATTGCATTTCTTTGTATCTGTCGCCCAAAAAATTCACGCCCAACATTTGGTTTGCTGCCCCAGAATGAACTCTGGTTGCTGTTGACATGACAGACTTTAATTCTCTTATACGCTCCCTGGCCTTTGTATATGTGTTTGATTTTTGGTGAAAGTCATCTTCCTCGTCATAGTCTTTGCTGTCTAAGCTTTCAAATAAAGTGTCGATCAACATATCTCCTGCATCAGTCAAAAAAAATGATTTCAAGCGTTCCCACAACCAAGTCATATTTGCCTCATAAACGTCTTCTGATTCTGAGGATCTAAAAGGTGCAACCAGATTAGGGCTTAAACCACTTCTTGGGTCCTGAAGCAAATACATTATAGCAGAACTCATCCCCACTACAGGTTTGGATCTGGTATCGTCATACATGACATGGTGTACCATGGTAGAACAATGCCTATGATTCCATGTTGGCCAAGGCATAATTTGATCAGCAGCTTCATCCTTCATTAGTTGGTCCCAAGACGTGTTGAATAACTCAAACCATCTGCTTCTCAGTGTTTGTTTTTCTTGATGGAAAGTATTCAATTCTTCTTCTTTCAGTTTATCCAGTTCCTCCTTTTCCTCTCCTTCAGGAAGTTTCCTAAACTCCCTGCACAGTTCCTTGTATTTTTCATACGAAGAGTATAGGTATTCCTTGTCTTGTTCCACGTAGCTCCCCTGCTCTCTCCAAGCATAAAAGGTTGGATTTGGTTTGATCCCAGTATCCTTGCCGGGCATAAGCCAGTTCTTAAAATATTTATTTCTGTGGCTCATGTATCGTGTCCTTGTCACGCCGATTGTTTAAATACTCGCCCCTTTGTGTTGACTTTACCAGGTTTTTTATTCAAGCGCCTGGCATTTTTTGCCTTGCGTTCCCGATCTCCTCCCGTATCTCTTGCAGTTTCCGCTCGACGCCCGCCATCCTGTTGGGCGTGTACCTCCCGGCCCAACCCGTGCGAAACAAGTGGATCTCGTGGCACAGGTTTGCCATGCCACATACATGTAAGAATAGTAGAAAGATCAGGCACAAGGCAAGCAACAATTCCATCCACCTCATGCTGCCTGCGCGCCTTCCCGTTCCGGGCTTAATACGCGCGCGTCGTGCGGGCGCGCTTTTCGGGCGCCCCGTTATATCAGGCCCCGGCGCTGGGCGCGGGGCAGCATGAACTGCCTGCTCGAGGCGGTGGCGGGGGCGTACCTGACCGTGCGCGCGCGCCTGATGGCTGACCCCGTCGAGGAGGAGGTGTACTCGGCGCAGGACAGCCTCGAGGGGTGCCGGCGCGACATGGAGGCCCGGGAGCGCGAGTACGTCGAGGAGTCCCGGAAGCTCGGGGCCGCCGCGCTGGCCGCCAAGCGCGCGGGCAACTACTCGGCGGCCCGGACGCGCATCCTGGAGCGGCGGAGGGTCGTGAAGCGCATCGAGAAGCTGCGGCACGGGCTGCTGCTGGTGGACTCGCAGCTCGAGGCGATCCGGACCAGCGAGCTGGACAAGCAGATCATGCTGACCCTGCGCGCCTCGACGTCGGCCATGAAGAAGGCGGGGATCGGCGTGCGGATCGAGGACGCCGAGAGCGTCATGACCGACCTGGACAACACCATCAAAGACACGCAGGACCTGACCAGCGTGCTGGCGGCGCCGCTGGCCTACACGGACGAGGAGGATCTGGAGCTCGACGCGGAGCTCGAGTGGCTCGAGGAGTCCCCGCTGCTGGACCCGGGCATGGCGTTCGCGGGCGAGCGGGCGCGCGCGCCGGCGGCGCAGGAGAGGCCGGTGGTGCCCGAAGTGGTGCCGGAGGACCTGCAGCCGAGGCAGGAGGAGCTCGAGGCGGCCGTGTGATCCGGCCCGCGGCGCGCGTTATTTAAGACGGGGCGGGGCGGCGCAGGGCACTCTTCGAACCGAGCGTTTGATGTCTACCGGGGATTTCGTCAGCTGCCAGCCGTTCCAGTTGCCCATCGATGCTCGAGTGGAGCATCCGCCAGGCCTCGAATCCGCCTTGTACCACTCCGTGCATCGTGTGTTGCTTCATCTTGGGAAGCAGGAGAACGTTTTTCTCTACCTGATGAATCTGGTGAAGTACACGGAGAGCCAGAGCGTGAATATCTACAAGGCAGACGAAGCCCCGATCGCTGTCGTCAGCGTATACGACACAAGGCTTCTGGACATCCGTTTGTACCGGACCTTGAACGGAGTGCAGAAAACGCTGCACCTGACTGGCGTGATCGATTTTCAGGGGGTATTGGAAATCAAGCTCCGAGTTTACGATGAGGTTCCTTACCTGAATGGCATCCAGTTTAATGAGAAGGTTCGCGTTTCCCATTCGGTGACTGGCTACATGTACATTGCCATGATGAACATGTTTGATCATGTCAACGCCATGCAGGATTGGCCTGTCTATGCTATGGACGCCGCCTTTTCCGGCCTGGCTATGGACCTTGCGTCCAGAAAGCGCGGACGGGACGCGGACGATGACTTCGAGGGAGTCTGGGCCCAGCGCGCGCGCGGGTATTGAAACGCCCGCGCCGGCAGCAGCCCGTGAGGCGCCCGGGGCAACGACCCCCGCTTGGCACGCAATAAACCCGTCAGTTTGATTCCCGAGTGTGCCGCGCGTTATTTAAGACGGGGCGATGGGGCGTGAGGTAACGTGATCCTGAAGAGTCATGGAGCGAACATACGTTTCCACAGTGAGCGATCCTGCCACGATTCTCTCCCCTACCCTTTGCAACCTGCTTGAACAGCTCACTATTGTGGTGACCCAGACCCTGGGAACACGCAAGTTTGATGTTCACACGAAGGTGCTAAATGAAAACGGGAACAGCATCCTGTTCCGTCGTTTTGCTGTGGACAACAACGCTAACTATGCTATGATTCGCGTTGCACGCTCCGAGGTTACTCTCTGGTACTGGAAGAACGCTGGCTTCAAAATGCTGACGTTGGGTTTCTTTGAGTACTTGACCGTGTGCGCCTCTAGAACGGACTTTAAAATCGGAGTCATGTCACACGTGATGGCCTACATCTCTCAGAAGATGTCGAGCGCCTAAGCGCCTGACCAACCACGAATAAACCGTCTTTACCCGTGTCAATTGAGCCCCGTGTCGCGCGAGTCCCGCTGGTCCCACGCCTGCTGGACCGAGTCGGCCGGCCTGACGCGCGGGGGCTCGTCCTGCTTGCCCTGCCTCTTCTCCCTGCGCTGCCGCTTGCTCTGCGGCGTGTCCCCCAGCAGGATCCGCGAGAGGTGCAGGGACATGTCCGGCGTGAGCGCGCCGATCTCGAACAGCACCTTGAAGTCCTGGATGGTCTCGACCTCCAGGCGCGGCATGGGCACCAGGAGGAACTCGACGTTGGAGTCCTTCCTGTAGATGCTCTGGTACACCTGGACCAGCAGGTTCTGCAGGTGGCGGCAGATCTCGTGCATGTTGGTCGAGAACAGCCGGCCGGACGCGATGGTCTTGCGCACCGTCTCGTGGCCGCCCGCCTCCTTGCCCACGACCATCTCGAACGGCACGCCGGTCAGGGCGCACACGTCGCGCCGGTACTTCTCGAGCAGCCACTGGAGGTCCTCGCACGGGGTGAGCATCTGCTGGCTCGCGATGTGGTGGTCGCGCGGCAGGGCGTACACGTCCGGCAGGTGCGTCGAGGGGTTGTCCGCGAACTGCTTGCGGATCACCGACTCGCGCTGCCACACGTTGTGCGCCTCGAGCGGCGGGAAGATGTTCTGGCCCATGGCCGGCGGCTCGTAGAAGGACTCGTGGCTGAAGTCCATGAGGTACTGGCTGCGCGAAACCCCAAATCAGTTTTCGGAGCAAGATCGCATGGGATAAGCGTGTTCTTACCTCGGGTTGTCCTCGACCCGCAGCTTGGGCTCGAAGGTCGAGATGATCTTGGCGGTCGTGTTCCACGCGTCGGCGTTCGACCGGCGGATCTGCGCCTGCCGCAGGTTCTTGTAGTCCACCAGGATGTGCGAGAGCGGGCTCGGGACGGTCGCGTGCAGCAGGGAGTTCATGCTGATGTCGAGCGCCGGGGGCTGGAACACGTACACCTCGATGTCCGCCTCCTTCCAGCCGCCCGCGTTGGGCGTGACCCGGTAGACCACCATGCGCGTGTCGTCGTCCCGGTAGCGCATCTTGACCGGCCGCTTCTCCCCGTAGCGCAGCGGGACCCGCCCCTGCTCCACCGGGCCCAGCTCCGTGTGCCACGAGAAGGTGCCGGCCGGGATCACCTCGGGCACCTCGTCGCCCCTGGAGATCCGGCGCGACCGCCACGGCACGAACCCGTACGTGAAGAACGCGCGGACCGCGGCCTTGCAGAAGGGCACGTAGAACTCGTCGATGTGGCGCTGGAACGCCTCCGACACCTCCGCGTTGTCCACGCGGCAGTGGATCCCCTGCGACAGGCAGGTGCTCTCGATGATCTTGAAGCACTGGTTCAGCGTGGGCTCCGACGTGACCAGCTCCAGCAGCAGCGCCTGGCTCTCCGCGATGTCCCGCAGCCGCGAGTTGTACCGCGCCTGCTGGAACCCGCGCGGCGGCATGCGTCGGGCGCGCTTTCCGGAGGGGCATATATAGTGCTCCCGCGCGCGGGGCGCCCCCCATGACCGCGCCCGGCTCGCGGCGCAACGACGCGTACGCCCTGTTCCCGCTCCAGCCGGACGAGGTGATGACGTGCGACGCCATGCTCGCCCCGGAGGACGCGCGGCTCGTCGTGTCGCCGAACCACCACATCAACTCGTTTCAGGTATTTGTGCGCACGCGCGTGTTTGTGTTGATATGAAGTTTATCACGTGGGTCTGGATTGCATATCTTATCTCGTTCATGTGTCTACTCAATAATTACGTGAAATGTGACGAGACCAAGTGGTTCCTGTTATCTCTTGCCTATGCCGGCTCAAGTTCGTTTGTGATCCAGAACGCACTCTGACCGCAGGACATGTCCGGCTTCCGCTTCGACTGCCACCCGGCCGCGCCCGGCAGCTGCCTGCCCGTGACCCGCTCCATGTTCTTCGGGACCACCCTGGTCGAGTGCCAGGCGCGCGAGGAGAAGATCCTGCAGCTCATGAGCAACCTGGCGCTGAACAAGTCCCAGATGCAGGCGTTCCTGCAGCGCACGGAGGACAACTGCATCCCCGCGACGCTCGACTGCCTGCCGGAGAACGCCAGCATCGTGACGGCCAGCGGCAAGGTCCAGGCGCAGGGCCTGCTGAGCGTCGACAGCCAGCACTGGACCCCCGAGGTGCCCGAGCGCATCGGGATCTACCACGCCTACAACCGGGGCTTCGGGCGCGACACCCGGGTGCACCGGCTCTTCATCGCGTGCACGGGCGGCCTGTACCGCGCGTCCGACGCCTTCGCCAACCTCATCGTGGACGTCGGGCGGCACTGGACCGCGGGCGAGGTGTGCGAGTCCGAGGAGACGTGGTTCCTGCGCAAGGCCTCGCAGCGCGCGCGGTGCCGGCTCGTCAAGCAGCTGGCGGACGCGTTCGGCCTCACCGTCAACTTCATCCAGGACATCCAGGCGTACAACCCGGTGTCCATGGCGATCCCGACCTGCGAGACGCTCGAGCACGACATCTCGAAGCTCGCCGACGGGCGCATCGCCGTGTACAACCTGTGCGCCGACACGACGCGCCACATGAACGGGCTCGTCTGCAGCATGCACCCCAGCGAGGGCCTCTGGCTGTTCCGCGGCAGCCCGCGCGGGCCATGCTATGGCTCGATGTTCGGGAACCACCGGGTGTGCGGGATGTTCCCGACCAGCGCGCCCAGGGTCAAGCGCCCCCAGTCGGTCCTGGTGCAGGACTCGGACTGCATCGTCCGCCTGCACTCCAAGCCGGAGCGCGAGCACTACATGTTCCACGACGAGCAGTACTTCCGGAACCTCGAGCGGATGGAGTGGAACCGGGACTTCGGGTACATCGAGCTGATCCCGATCGTCGTGGGCCTGCCGTAAAACCGCGGGCGATCCTCCTGGGTGGACCCGCGCGCCCCTGGACGCGCCCGCACCGATGGCCACCCTGACCTGCGCCGACCCGCCCACGCTGCTCGAGACGCTGCTGGAGTGCACCGCGCACATCGAGGAGCTGCGGGTCAACCCCGAGCGCTCCAAGGAGGACGTGCTCGACGCCTGGGAGCGGCGCATGGCCCTCCTGATCGGCAAGCTCGTCGCGACCCCCACGTGCACCAGCTTCTGCCTCTGGCGGAAACGCGACCTCTAGCGGTCGGCGCCTACAAAAACCGGGCGTTCCGGGCCTCCCCCGCTCATGATCCCGGCCGTCGAGCTGCCCGAGAGCTTCAAGATGTCCACGCTGCAGTTCCCGCGGCGCGGGGCCGTCCCGGGGCGCGTGGGCCCCACCGAGATGAGCCTGCCCTCGATCAGCTTCGGGGCCGCGCCGCTCGCCTGCAAGGTCCAGTGCCCGCCCCGCGTCGACCCGGACGCGGCGCCGGCCCTGCGCGAGGTCTCCGGCTCCTGGATCTCGCTCCTGTACCTCAACGTGGGCCTCATCTCGGGGCTCTCTCTGCTCGCGCTCCCGTCCTCGGGGCGGTACATCGGCATGCTCGTCTGCCCCATCTGGAGCACGGCGGTCGTCGCGCACGGCTTCGCGGGCGACAACCTGTCCTTCGCCGGGGGGCACCTGCTGTCCCTGCTCGCCCCGGTGGTCCTGCTGGTGCGCGACTTCCAGCTCTACGCAGCGTACCTGCTCCTCTTCTCCGCGTTCGCGTCCCGCGGCTTCTGGCGCGACCAGCGCGGCGTCTGGCTGGTCCTGTGCGTCCTCTGCTGGGCGGGGGTGCTCGCGGGCGCGGCCGGGCTGCTGGTGTTCGAGGCCAGGCCCGGCATCCTCGAGGCGGGCGCGCTGTCCGGGCTCGGGCTGGCGGTGGTGTGCACGCGCCGGCTGTCGCGCTTCAGCTATAAATTCACCAGCGCGGGCCTGCAGGCACAATGACCCGCAAGCGCAACCTCGACCTCAAGCGCCAGCGCGCGAGGGAGCGCGACATCAAGCAGCAGCGGCTCGAGTCCGCGCTCATCGTGATCTCCGACTCGGACGAAGAGCAGGAGGAGGGCTTCGTGCGCGTGGCGCGGTACGTGAAGCCCGAGCTGTTCCGGGTGCTCAACTCGTTCCAGGCCAGCCCCACCAAGGGCGTCTTCGTGTCCGAGCGGCTGCGGGACCCGCGCTACGATCCGCTCGACGGCTACATCAGCGAGATCCGCGACGATGCCCACGGGATCACGGACCTCTCGATCCAGCTGGGGTGCGCGGACACACCGCTGTCGGGCGCGGACCGCCAGGCGTTCACGCGCTTCGCGGAGACGCTGGAGACGCTCGCGCGCCGGATCCGCGACGCCACGTCCGACCCGGTGCCCCAGCATCTCGTCTGATCAGTACACGAACCACAGCTCGCACGGGTCCATCCGGTCCAGCTCCCACGCGCACTCCTCCAGCCGGCGCTGGATGCTCCGGCCGTACCCGCAGAAGGCCGCGTTGCAGCTGTCCGCCCAGCCCTGCGGGTCCCCGGCGTGGTACCGCTCGCGCAGCGCGGGGTACGCCTTGGCCAGCTCCCGCATCCCGGGCACGCCGGCCCGCAGGAAGTCGCGGATCTCGCCCACGCACGCCTCCGACTGCTCGGGGGCAGGCGGGTGCAGCTTGCGCTTGCCGGGCCGGCTCGAGGCCTCCTCGGCGTTCATTTGCTGGGGCAGCCGCAACTCTTGCTTATAAATCCAGTTGAGGTAGGTGAGCACCGTGGCCACCAGCAAGACGTAGGTGAACAGGACAGCTGTAAACGCCTCGCTCGTAACGACCGTCTGTGTTTCGCCCATTCGAATTCGGGTCACGTGACCCGCGCGCGATTACAGCACGGGAGTACAAAATCAAATCGATCCAAACGCGCGCGCGACCATGGAGCAGCACCCGGCACCTTCGCGCGCGGCCTGCCGCTTCTGCCAGCCGGACCCCGACGACTTCCTCCCGTGCTACGCCAGCGCCCTCGTGTTCCCTGGACGCACAGGGCTCGGCGACGCCATCCTCGACGCGGAGAAGGACCTCGTGCCCTGCTTCACGGGATACTGCGCGCAGTGCAAAAACGTTCGCTTGTTGAGCGGGCTGGTGCATGAATTTCCCATGCGCAGTGCACATCACGTGCATCAAATTGTGCTCATGCGGCAGCTTCAAGCTGCGGGCGTGTTGTTGAAATGAAGCGGCCGACAAGCCTTTTCCCGGGCGACCCCTGTGTATAAAAGACGCTCGTGTGCGCCCCAGCGACCGGTTGTTCATCTGATTGTCAATCGGTCTCATGGAGGGGTCGTCCGGCGGCTGCGCTGACCAGGATGCGATGCAGGTCGATGTGAAGAGAGAGTCTTTCTGGGATTTGCACAAGTCATATGTCAGCAAGCGTGCTAACGGCAAGCAAGAACTGATGCATTTTCGCGACACATTGAAGCGCGTTTTTCAACTGGCTGAAGTTCCGGATGATAAGACGCTTTCGCAAGCATACTGTAGTATCTTTACGGATTCATTCATGCGAGTATTTCCTGAAATGTTTCAATCGTTACCTCTCAAGGGTCGATTGACGCAAATAGGGGCTCGCATGATGTCGGGTCTGGTGATACGGAAGCTTGCAAGCGATCACGACGTGAACTACGTTGTCGTGTGTTACCAAGAGGTTGCCAACGAAGGAATATTGCAGGTGATAAAGCATGATCCTTTCAAACATATCTCCGATGCACAGTTGAGCGCAGGTCATAAGTTCAAAGCCATCCCGCTGAAAAGTTTGAGGGGATTAACGGCCAAGTACAAGCTGGTCTCTTTCAAGGAACGGAGCAAGTTCATGACAATCGGCGATCAGCCAACACTTGAACCTGCACAGACGCGAGTGTCCCTGCGCCACAAGAGTGTCAAAAAGGGCCCTCGAAAAACGCCTCGTGCAGAGCACGGATCCTCAGCCAGTGATGCCGAACCTGACCTTGAGCAGTGTAGGGAAGACATGGAGTCTCTTCTTGACACGCCGTTGGAGCAGACTCGAACCCCAGTGCGTAAGAAGAAAATTAGCGAAATTTCTGCGGGGGGCGATGAGTCTACTGCAACAGGAGGCCCGGCACTCTCTGAGCCTCCTGGTGCCAAGCGAGAGCAGCAGCCGAGTGACAAGGACAAGCATGTTTTACAAATGGTACAAGATTGGAACGTGTCCTTCGTTGTTGATAACATGAGCCCAGAGGATGCTAAAGCATTGTATTCCGAATTGAGAAAACGACACAAAACGGGTCAGATTGATGGTGTCCTTCCTAAAGACGCTTCTGAGAAACAGCACACTGTAGTTGAAAAAGAACTGAAAATGGAGCGCAAATCTTACAGGAGGGCTTACGCCTTGAACAAGACACTGGTCGTGGACGAAAGAAACTGGGCTTTGGATACAGGTTTTGACCAGTATCTTGCAGCCACTTACACGTTCAGTGAGGAAAACATCAAGCAACCTGACGGTCAAGTCTGCAGGCAGACGAATAGGCACAAGAATGTGCTGCCAAGGAAAAGATCCGAATATGAGCATAACCCTGTGTCTGAATACCGAGACCTTTGCTTTCGGAATCCAGATCCAGAGAAATCTAGAACCCTTGCGTTGGTGATGAAACATAGTGTCACAGGCCATTGGTCGGAATTCTTTCCCGAATTCCAGCAACCGGATCAGGAAATGCGTGTTGCAGTTCTTGTTGACGAGAACGTCTACAGGCAAATGGACCTGAAAACCAAGGGGCTATTCGTATTGGAGCCTGCTGATAAGAAGGCTCATGGGATCAGTTACTTTAGATTCGACGAAGTGATCGAGACGCCTGAACCGATGGACGACGCGACCATGACCGCCCTTTGCACGGGAAGCACTGCAGAATTGTACCAGTTGTGCGACAGGGAGATTAGGAAACGGCTCAAGTGGAAAATGAACGAAGACGAAGGAAGTCTGCATGAGTACATCGAGGACCGGCTTCTCGCAGTGGTTACGAGCGTGTATTTAGAGCACAACGACAAGGTCGAGGCCGCGCAAGCCAAAAGGCGTCAAAACGATGAGAAGCTGAAGCGGATCCTGGAATACAACCAGGAGCATCCTGACAGCCCGCGGAAAGTGCCCACAGTGAGCTTGGACGAACGTCTCAACGGGCGGAAAGAGTTGCAAGTCGTGAAGATCCCTGAAAAGATCAACGTCATGCTCGTTCCGTTCCCGTTTATGATGGTGTGTGCCAACAACATGAGGCTGGAACACGGCCCGCATTGCCGGTGTTGCGGATCTCGAATCCGGAACCCCATCACGGGCCCGTTGTACGAGGATGTCGTCCACCAGTGTTCCGTGAGCTCGTTCCGCAGGCTCAAGTCGACCATCCCGCGCTACTTTATCGGGGGTCTCTGCAGCTGCTTCCCGCTGTGCAACACGTACAAGACGCCATACTAGGCGGCTCCCTCCAGATTCCAAATAAACCCATATCATCTTGCGTCCTACCCGTGCGCGAAGTAGAGCTCCGCGATGAGGTGCGCGCACGCCACGAGCGCCACGAGGTAGGCCGGGTCCGGCAGGAAGCCCAGGTCGCACGCGAGCGCCACGTAGGACGCGTCCGCCAGGGCCGTCAGCGCGTGCCCCGCCGACGGGCGGCGCAGCTTGGTCAGCGCGCGCGTGCTCACGATGAGCAGGATGATCGGGTTGTACGGGGTCTCGGCGCCGGTGTACAGGCGCGACACGACGAGCTGGAGCACGCCCGCGGCCAGGTTGAACACGGGCGGCTGCGGGGGCGCGTCGCTGCCCAGGGCCATGCCCAGCGCGTGCGTCTGCACCCAGAGGAACGTGTGGTACCCCAGGTAGCCCAGGCAGTAGAGCATGGTCGCCACGTAGAACACGTAGTCCCCCTCGGTCGAGTACAGCGCGCCCCCCTCGTGCGACACCAGCAGGATGCACGCCAGGCTGGCGCCCAGGGCCACCCGCTGCGTCGCGTCCTGCGGCCCCTGCCCCCGCCGCGCCTGCACGTTGCGCGCGAGGGCCCGGACCAGCAGGATCGCGCCCACGACCAGCGCCCAGTACACCCAGGGCGAGAGCGCGCTGTTCCGGTAGTACAGGACCCCCCGGCTGTACAGGACGTCGGCGCCCTGGTCCAGCAGGTCGCACGCGCTCAGCTCGTACAGCGGGGCGTGCGTCACCAGCCGGCCCGCGGCGCTCGCGCACCCCAGCGCGTGCCAGTCGGGCGGCAGGATGTCCGCGTCGTCGGTGGCGCGCGGGGCGGCGGGCGCGGTCGGGAACGCCACGCCCAGGTCCGAGGCGCACAGGCCGCG
>JACCDP010225346.1_pt1 | contig 32261 bp, 26 predicted proteins | sample 7445841 | NCBI WGS metagenome assembly JACCDP01 (sample SAMN15323441, study PRJNA562643) | freshwater metagenome | isolation source: river surface water | place: USA:Blue River Watershed | collected 2017-08-17 | reverse complement strand
GGGGCGTCGAAGGTGGAAAGAGACGGCGCGGGCGCGGTGCGCTTCCAGAACGTGTAGAGGCTGCGGCGATAGAGTGCGGGACCTTGGTCTTGGACGTAGGTCTTGGTATTGCTGCCGCCGAAGGCCACGGCTTCCCAGATGTTGATCGGTTGGTAGGGCCGCACCGGCGCGCCGCCGATCGTCGGGACGAGAAGGCCGCCGAGGGCGAGCGCTTGATCGCGGAGGACTTCGCCGTCGAGGCGGAAGCGGGGACCGCGGGCGAGCAGCGTGTTCGCGGGATCCCGCTCGAGCAGCGCGGGATCGACGCGTGAGTCCTGCCGGTAGGTGCGCGAGGTGACGATCAGGCGGACGAGGTGCTTCACGTCCCAACCGCTCGCGACGAAGTCACTTGCGAGCCAGTCGAGCAGCTCCGGATGCGACGGGTGCTCGCCCTGTGTCCCGAAATCACCCGGCGTGCGCACGAATCCGGCGCCCAGCAGCTGCTGCCAGAATCGGTTCACCGTGACCCGTGCGGTCAAAGGATTCCGCGGGTCGACCAACCAGTGCGCGAGGTCCAGCCGGGTGGGGCGCTCACCGGAGCTGGTCAGCGGAGGCAGGAAGGCCGGCGTGGCGGGCGTCACGGGTTCGCCGGGTTTGTCGTACTGGCCGCGGATGAGGACGTGCGTTGACCGAGGTTTCGGCCGTTCGCGGGCGATGAGCGAGGCGTCGAGGGTGAGCTCGTAGTGGACCTGTTCGGCGAGCAGGCGACGGGCGGCGTGCGCCTCGGGCTCGAGTGCGCCGCGCGTGGGCCCGTAGATGAAGTCGCGGTGAAAGTCCTCGAGGCGCTGTTTCTCCTCGTCGTTCTGCTGCGTGCCCGAGAGGCCGAGGAGGAAGATGATGTCGTTGGGCAACGGCACGTTCGACCGATCGCGCGCCTCCTGGCTCATCGTCCGCACCCAGGCGCTCCGCGTCAGCAGCGGGTCGTCGGTGGCTTTGGGGACCGTGGCGACGATGCCCATGTGATCCCACCACGCGGCGCCGTCGCTCTGGGTGAGGCGCAGCCCGGAGTAGGCCTGCTTCGTGGCAAGTCCCGCGGCGGTGGCGGGAACTTCCAGCCGGGCGTAGGCGCCGGCGGCGGGGAGCGGACCGACGACCACCTCGCCGGCGGCGGGGGGCGCGCCGAGGGCGGTGGGGTCACCCCAGACGTAGCGCTTGGTCTTCGTGTCGCTGACAAACTCGACGCTGATGGCGCGCGGCGCGCGCGCGGGGTCGGCGCGGAAGTTCACAAACGCGACCGCTTCCGTCGCGACCTGCAGCGGCGTTTCTCCTGCGGCGAACGGGATGATCCGGTTTGCGACCGGGCCATCCAAGCGCAGCGCGCGCACGCCCCCGACCACGGGCACATCGGGCCCGGTGCGCCATTCGCCGGCCGGCGCGGGTGCACCGAAGTTTCCGGGCAGCGGCAAGTCCCCGTCTTCGGCCCAGACGACCTCGTAGACGACGGGGGGAGGCTCGGGTGGCTTTTCGGCCGGATTGGCCGGCGCGTCCGCACCGGCGGCGGGCTTCACGGGCTCGGGGGGTGGAATCGCATGGCTCTGCGGCAACTGGCTCGCCCGCGCGGCGAGCGCGGCGCGCAGTGGAGGCAGTTCACGCGCAATCGCATCGATGCGCTGTTGCTGAGCGGCATTCGCGAGCAAGACGATCGGACCCGGCTTGGGAACATTCCCGTCCCACACGCGGTCGGCGAGACCCGCGAAAAACGCGCCGAGCGCGTAGTACTCCCGTTGCGTGAGGGGATCGAACTTGTGATCGTGGCACGAGGCGCAGTTGGCCGTGAGTCCGAGCCATACCGTCGCGGTGGTGTCGACGCGATCGGCGGTGCTGCGCGCCTCCATTTCGGCTTCGATGGCACCGGCCTCGGCAGTCGTGAGGTGCGAGCGGTTGTAGCCCGTGGCGATGAGTTGATCGAGGGTCGGTGAAGGCAGCTGATCGCCGGCGAGCTGTGCGATCGTGAATTGGTCGAACGGGAGGTTCGCATTGAAGGCGCGCACGACCCAGTCGCGGTACGGCCAGAGATTCCGCATGTTGTCGAGGTGCAGCCCGTGCGTGTCGGCGTAGCGCACCGCGTCGAGCCAGTAGCGGCCAAAGTGTTCGCCGTAACGCGGCGAAGCCAGCAGCCGCGTCACCGCGCGGTCGTAGGCATCGGGTGCGCGGTCGGCGAGGAACGCATCCAACTCCGCGGTCGTGGGCGGAAGGCCGGTCAGATCGAGCGTGAGTCGACGCAGGAGCGTCGCGCGGGAGGCGTCGGGGGCGAGCCTGAGCCCCTTGGCTGCGAGCTTTGCGCCGATGAAGCGGTCGATGGCGCCATCCTTGGCCTTCGCGCCGCCGGCGGCGGCGGGCAAGGCCGGGCGGGAGATGGGTTCGTAGGCCCAGTGGTTCTGGTAGACGGCGCCTTGCTCGATCCAGCGCTGGAGGAGCGCGCGTTGTTCCGGCTTCAGGGGGGATTTGTGCGACTCCGGCGGCGGCATCACCTCGTCGGGATCCGTGCTGAGGATGCGTTGCCACGCTTCGGAGTCGGCGAGATTACCCGGCGCGAACGCGCGGATGCCATCGCGGAGGGCGGTCGCGTCGGCGCCGTGGTCGAGCCGGAGATCGGCCTTGCGGTGGGCGGCGTCGGAGCCGTGGCAAGCGAAGCAGTTCTCCGCGAGGATCGGCCGGATATGCTCGTTGAACGTGATCGTGTCCTTCGCTGCGGCCGCGTTGCCCAAGGCGACGAGGATGAGAAAGCGGGGGAGTAAGCTCACGGGGAGGAAAGGGGTGGCAGGCAAGGGGCGAACGCTCGGGTGAGGTGGCTGCGAGGTGGGTCGGCCGCCGCACGGGTGGAGCGAAGGTCAGCGCACTCGAGCGCGGAGTCCAGCGTGACGAGGGGCGAGGGTCAGCTGCGGGTCTTGGCAGTGATCCAAGCCTCGACCTGCTCGTCGAGGATGTCGAGTGGAAGGGAGCCGCCGCCGAGAATGACATCGTGGAATTCCCGGTCGGTGAACCGCGCGCCGAGCCGCGTGCGGGCGCGCTCGCGGAGTTCCTGGAGCTTGATCATGCCGATCTTGTAGGCGCAGGCCTGGCCCGGCATGACGATGTAGCGTTCGATCTCGGAGACCACCTCGCTGCGGCCCATGCCGGTGTGGGCGACCATGTAATCGATGGCCTGCTCACGAGTCCAACGCTTGAAGTGGATGCCCGTGTCGACCACGAGGCGGACGGCGCGAAAGATTTCCGCCTGCAGACGCCCGAGATCGCCGTAAGTATCATCCTGATACAGACCCATCTCGCGCGCGAACCACTCGGTGTAAAGCGCCCATCCCTCGGCATAGGCAGTGAACGGCAGAAGGCCCCGGAAAGTCGGAAGACCCTTCAACTCTTGCGCGATCGCGATCTGGAAGTGGTGACCGGGTACGCCCTCGTGGTAGGCGAGCGTCTTCATGGTGAAGCGTGCCACTTCGGACATGTCGCGGAGGTTGGCGTAGAAGACGCCGGGGCGGGAGCCGTCCAGCGCGGGCTGCTGGTAGTAGGCGCCGGGGGAGGTGGCCTCCTTGAACTGCGGGATGCGCTGCACCTGCATGGGCGCCTTGGGTTGTCGGCCGAAGTAGCGCGGCGTCACCTTCAGGCACTCGTCGATGACCCGCTGGTATTCGGCGAGGGCGGCGGCCCGCCCGGAGTCATCGTTGGGATAGAGAAAGCGGGACTCGCGTTTGAGGCGGGCGAGATGCTCGGCGGGCGTTCCTTCAGTGTGGCCCTGGGTCTTGAGGATGGTGCGCATCTCTTCTTCGATGCGCGCGACCTCGCGCAACCCGAGATCGTGGATCTCGGAAGGGCTGAGGTTCGTGGTGGTGTAGGAACGAAGCACTTGCGCGTAGAACGTGTCCCCGTCCGGCAGCTTCCAGACTCCGTCGTCGGTGGAGGTCCGTGGTTCGAGCGCCTCGAAGTAGGCGATGAGACGCTGGTAGGCTGGGATGACGTGCGTCGTGACGGCCGCCTCGGCGCGGGACTTGAGGTCGGTCTTGGCCGCGTCGGGCACGCCCGGCAGTGCGTCCACCTTGGCGGCGAAGCGGGTGCAGAGCAGATTCTCGCGGCCGGGTGCGGCGATGAAGCCGCGCATTTCGGTGAGCACGCGCTGCACGACGAAACGCGGCGGGGTGATCCCGCGCTCCTCACGGTACTTCAGGCCGGCGATCACCTGATCGAACTTGCGTCCCCAGGCGCCGAGTCGGGCGATGTAGTGCTCCGCACCCTTGACGTCTTCGACCCGATGTTGGGTCACCATGAACGTCGGCAGACTGCTTTGGATGCCGAACAGCTGGTTGACGGGGTAATTGTGGAAGGCGAAGCGTTCCCCGGCGACGGAGTTTTCGAGGAACCACGCCAGCACGCGCGTCGAGAGCTGCTCCGACGGCGACTGCCGATTGAAGTCGTAAGCACGCAGATCCGCGAGGTTGCGCCGCGCGCGGGCGAGATCCGCGAGCGTGTTTTCCACGGAGGCATCGGCGAGACGCGCGTTGTGGGCGCGGTATCCAAATTTCTCGGCGATGCCGACGGAGGTCAGCAGTTCCGGATTCTCGAGCGCGTAGGTGATGAAGACCTTTTCGTAGAACACCCGCAGGCTCCACGGCCGGAACCAGACGACGTTTACGGCGAAGATGACGACGGCGAGCAGGGCGAGTCCGGCGAGTCCGCCGACGATCTTCAGAACCTTTTTCATGGTGGGGCGGAGACGTGACTAGCGTGAGCCAATGCCGCGCGCAAGCTGTGCGCCCGGACGCGGATCGCGTAAGAAGTGCCGCGATAAGGTCCCGGGACGACTACGCCCCCACAAGCGTGGTAGCCGGATCGATGAGCGCGGTCTGCACGGCAGCGCGCCGTTTGCCCTCGCCGATCGTGTCGCGACAATCGTTAGGCGTGGACCGCCAGTGCCAGCCAATTGCTTCTCAGTCGCCGAGGTTTCGGGGCGGGTTGCCAGTGACTGGCGCTTGACCGGCGGTGAGACCGCGATTCGCTGGCTGCCCGGGTAGGGATCGAACCTACGACCAAGTGATTAACAGTCACCTGCTCTGCCACTGAGCTACCGGGCAACGTAGCGGAAGAGTCGGGAAGACAGGCGGCGAGAAAGGCGGTGTCAACGCTCCATTTTGGGTTTCTTTGGGCTGGGCAAAGTTTTGGTTGATTTCCCCACGCCCAACCGCTTGGTTTTCTCTCTTTTCCACTACGCCTGCCTCCGATTGTCGGGGTGACAGGGGGAACGAAAACCATGAAACAAGCCCTCGTACTCAATGTTGCGCCGCGAGCCCAGACGGGCCGCAGCGCGTCCCGCCGCCTCCGCAAGGTCAATCGCATTCCGGCGATTCTCTACGGGAAGCACACCAACCCGGAGAAGCTCGCCGTTGATGGCCCGGAGTTTACCCGGCTGCTGAAGTCCGTCGCCGGCCGCGCGCTCATCATCGAGCTCGCGCGCTCCGACAAGGGCGATAAGGCGCTCTCCTTCCTCCAGGAGGTGCAGCGCGATCCGATCACGGACAAGTATCTCCACGTCGATCTTCAAGAGGTGAAGGCGAACGAGACCTTCGAGATTCGCGTCGCGGTCCAGCCCTTGGGCGAAGCCTTCGGCGTCAAGAATCAGAGCGGCGTTCTTGAGATCGTGACCCCGCAGGTGCGCATCCGCTGCCTGCCCAAGGATCTTCCTGAGGCCATCCTCGTCGATGTCACCGAGCTCAAGGTCGGTGAGACCATCAAGGTCGGCGAGTTGAAGGCCGTCCCGGGTGTCGAGTTCCTCGATTCCAAGGGTCAGCCGATCGTCTCGTGCGTCGAGCCGGTGGCCGAAATCGCCGCTGCCGAGCCCGCCACTCCGGCGGCTGGCGCGGCTGCGGCCGCTCCGGCGGCCGGCGCTGCCGCCACCCCGGCTGCAGGTGCTGCTGCGACCCCGGCTGCCGGTGCCGCTGCCGGTGCCAAGGCTCCCGCTGCCGCGGGTGCCGCCGGCGCCAAGGCCCCGGCTGCTGGCGCCAAGCCGGCTGCTCCGGCCAAGAAGTAAGTTATCGCCGAGCCAGGCACCCGCAGTCGTGGGTGCCCGGACTCGTTTGTTCTTTGAGTCATGTCCATTTCGCTGGTTGCCGGCCTCGGAAATCCGGGGCGGGACTACGAGCGCACCCGCCACAATCTCGGGTGGATCATCCTCGACGCGCTGGCCCGCCAACACGGGCTGGCGTGGAAGCGCGAACCGCGCTTCGACGTCGAGCTGGCCCGCTGGGAGTTTGAGGGCAGGGTGGTCCTGCTGGTGAAGCCGCAAGGCTTCATGAACGACAGCGGGCGCCCGCTGCAGCACCTCGCTGGGTTCTTCAAGATCCCGGCGTCCGCCATCGCCATCGTCTACGACGATCTGACGCTGCCGGTCGGTCGCTGCAAGGTGTCCGTCCGCGGCAGTGCCGGCGGCCACAATGGTGTCGCCAGCGTGCTCGCTCACCTCGACGATGCGTTCACGCGCTACCGTCTCGGCATCGGGCCCAAGCAGCCTTCGGAAATGGATCTCAAGGATTACGTCCTCGGCACTTTCTCTCCTGAACAAGCTTCCCTTCTCGAACATAACCTCGCCTCCCTCGTCGCCGGCCTGACCCTCCTCATCCGTGAGGGTCCCGACCGTGCGATGAACCAACTCAATCGCAGAGCCCACCATGAACCCGACCAAACGCAGCTACCGCGCGACCTTCATCCTCGATAACCGCGGCAAGGACGACTCCATCGATCAGATCATCGATGGCGTGAAGCAGGAAATCGCCGCCGTCCACGGCGAAGTCACCGGTGTCGAAAACCTGGGTCGTCGCGACTTCGTGCGCGTCACCGATCGCAAGCTCACCGCCGGCACGTTCGTGCAGGTGGCGTTCTCCGCCCCCGCCTCCGGCCCTTCCGCCTTGCGCGAGCGCCTCCGCCTCAACGGCAGCGTCTACCGCACGTTCGTGCAGTCGGCCTAAGGCACGCGGTCGTCTCCGTCCCCCCTTCCCACCATGGCCTCGCTCAACAAGGTCTTCCTCATCGGGAACCTCACGCGCGATCCGGAGCTCCGGGTCACGCCCAAGGGAACCTCGATCTGCCAGTTCGGCCTCGCGGTCAACCGCCAGTACAAGGACGACTCGGGCGCGACGCGCGATGAGACGACCTTCGTCGACATCGAAGCCTGGGGTAAGCAGGGTGAACTCGTCTCCAAGTACCTGGGCAAGGGTTCCCAGTGCATGGTGGAGGGTCGCCTGAAGCTTGATCAGTGGGAGGACAAGACGAGCGGCCAGAAGCGCAGCCGTCTGAAGGTCGTCCTCGACAACGTCCAGTTCCTCGGCGCGCCCCGTGGCGCCGGTGGCGGCGCCGGCGCTCCCGGTGGCGGCGACGATGTCGACCAGACGGCGCCCTCCGAGCGCGCCGCGCCGCCGGCGCGCCGCCAAGCGGCCGCCCCAGCGCCGGAAACCCTCGACGAGGACGTTCCGTTCTAACCCATCCGGTGCCGCCCCGCGGCGGTGCCGTTTCTCCGCCCGCAACTCCACCTTTCCAACAACGCATCCATCATGGCTCACAACGAAATTCTCCTCCTCAAGCCCGTCGAAGGTCTCGGCGGCGAGGGCGATCAGGTCCGCGTCCGCGCCGGCTTCGCCCGCAACTTCCTGCTCCCGCGCAAGATCGCGGTGCCGGTCACCCGCGCGAACAAAAAGCACGTCGACGCGCTGAAGAAGCGCCGCGCCGAGCGCGAACTTTCCGAGCTGTCGGCCGCCCAAGAGCTCGCCAAGAAGCTTGAGAAGACGTCCCTGGCCTTCGCCGTCAAGACGGGCGAGGGTGGCAAGCTCTTCGGTGCGATCACCTCCGCCGACATCCACGCGAAGCTCACCGAGGCCGGCATCGATCTCGACCGCAAGCGCATCCACCTGCACACGCCGGTGAAGACGCTCGGCAAGCACGAGGTGAAGATCAAGCTGCACGCCGACGTCAGCGTGGAGATGTCCTTCGACGTCGTTTCCGAGAATCCGATCGAGCCCGTTGCCACCGAGGCTCCCGCGGCCGACAAGAAGGAGCCCCGCAAGGTCTCCCGCAAGGAAGCCAAGGAGTAAGCCGGAGGCGGCAACAGCTCCCCGGTTGGAATGAGGAAGCCGCGACGAAGGTCGCGGCTTCCCGTGTTCTCACCCCCCGACGTTTTTTCGTTCCGTTCCGTCGATGTCCGACGACTCGCAGGCACCCCGACCGCCCCGACGACCCCGCGCTGATGGCGCGGGAGCACCTCCGGTTGGTCGCACGCTGCCGCACTCCGTCGAGGCCGAGGAGTACCTCCTCTCCTGCTGCTTCCTCGATGGTTTGGACGTGGTCTCGCGCTGCCTGGAGGCGCGCATTTCCGCGAACTCGTTCCATGTCCCGGCGCATCGGATCGTCTTCGAGAAGCTAGTCGACCTCTACAACCGGCAGACCCCGATTGATCTGGCGGTCATCGCCGAGGAGCTGAAGACCGCGCGGACGCTCGACGAGATCGGCGGGTATGCGTTCCTCACGCAGATCGCGAGCCGCATCCCGACGACGGCGCAGGCGAACTATTTCATCGGCAAGGTGCGCGAACTGGCGTTGCTGCGCGAGCTGATCCGCACGGCCACCAGCACCGTTGAGCAGTGCTACGAGTTCACGGGCGGGATCGAGCAGTTCGTCGACACGCTTGAGCAGCAGATGTTCGCGGTGACGCAGAGCCGAGCGTCGGAAAGTGCGCGTCCGATGAAGGACCCGACACGCGAGGCAATGAACGTCATCACGAAGATGATGATGAAGAAGGGGGAGCTGACGGGCGTCTCCTCCGGGTTCAAGGACCTCGATCAGTTCACCTTTGGCTTTCAGCGGCAGGAAATGGTCGTGCTCGCGGCGCGTCCATCGATGGGCAAGACTTCGCTGGCGCTGAACTTCGCGGAATCGGCGGCGCTCCCGCGGCGCGGGACCGGCGTGCCGGTGCTCGTGTTCTCGCTGGAAATGGGTGCGGCGCAGCTCGCGCTCCGTATGCTGTGCGCCCGCGCGCGGGTGAACATGAAGCTCCTTCGCGACGGGCTGCTGTCGAAGAACGGCGCGGAGCAGCAGAACCTCGTGCAGGCGGCGGATGAGTTCAGCAAGGCCCCCATTTTCATCGACGACTCCTCGCACCTCACGATCATGGAACTCCGCGCCAAGGCGCGACGGTTGTCGGCCCGACATCCCCTTGGGATGATTATTGTCGATTACCTGCAGCTGATCGCTCCGACCGACCCACAGACCCCGCGCGAGCAGCAGGTGGCGGAGATTTCGCGCGGATTGAAGGGTCTGGCGAAGGAACTCGACGTCCCGGTGCTTGTCCTCTCTCAGCTCAACCGCTCTGCCGAAAAGGAGAACCGCACCCCGAAACTTTCCGACCTCCGCGAGTCTGGATCGATCGAGCAGGACGCCGACGTCGTGCTCATGCTGGCGCGACCCAAGGATGCCGACGAGAAGTTCCAAGTGGCGGCCGACTCGGCCGAGTTAATCGTTGCCAAGCAACGAAACGGACCAGTAGGAGAGTTGAAGCTTACGTTCCTGCGAGACATCACCCGCTTTGAAAACTATACACCGTAATCCGCTCTTTCGGGTGGCTTGTTTTGCCGTCTTGGCCGTCTTACTTTCCAGCCCTTCCCGGCTGGGGGCGCAGGCGGCTGCTCCCGGCTCGGCCGCGGCGGCGGCGGCGGCTGCGTACACGGTTGGCTCCGTGACGGTCAAGTTCGTGGGTGCCGCCAACGTGAGCGAACAGGTGGTCCGGGCCAACATGCAGGCTCGCGAGGGCAGCCCGATCGACGACGCGATGATCGATCAGGACATCCGCTCGCTCTACCGTACGGGTCTGTTCGAGTTCATTGAGGTCAAGCGCGACGCCCGCCCTGACCGCACGGTGAACCTTCTGATTGAGGTCACCCCCAAGTTCCGCGTCCTCGCCGTCCGCTTCGAGGGCAACAAGAAGGTCAAGAGCCGCCGCCTCGAGAAAGAGGTCAAGACCAAGGACAACCTCGCCCTCGACGAGCGCCAGGTGAAGGAAGATGGCGAGAAACTCCGCGAGTACTACCAGAAGTCCGGCTACAACCAGGCTTCCATCACGTACAGCATCGAGCGCGATCGCAGCACGGGCTTCGGCACCGTGACTTTCAAGATCAAGGAGGGCGAGAAGGTGCGGATCAGCGGGATCGACTTCGAAGGCAACAACAGCATCAAGCCGCGCCGCCTCCGCAAGGAGATGGAGACCAAGCGCTGGTGGATCTTCAGCTGGCTGACCGGCTCGGGTCGCCTGAAGGACGATGAATTTGAAGACGACTTGGAGAAGGTCCGCGATTACTACCGCGAGGAAGGTTTTCTCGATGTCGCGATTGACGCGGACAAGATCCGCTACGAGTACCCGACGCCGAGCAAGCTGCGGATCGTGGTCGGCGTGGACGAGGGCAAGCAGTACCGCGTCGGCGACATCACCTTCAAGGGCAACCAACTTTATCCGTCCGCCATTCTCGGCTTCGTCGTCAAGCAGCGCAGCGGGACGATTTTCCAGCCGTCGAAGCTGGATAAGGACGTCGAGGGCCTTGAGGACTTCTACGGCCGCGACGGTTACCTCGACACGCGCGTGCGCCTCGTGCGCAAGCCGAACGTCGCGACCGGCAACATCGACATCGAGTACGACATTCAGGAGAGCGAGAAATTCTACGTCGAGTCGGTCAAGATCGAGGGCAACACGAAGACCAAGAGCATCGTGATCCTGCGCGAGCTCGCGCTCGGACCGGGAGAGGTCTTCGACATGGTGCGGATGAAGATCTCCAAGCTGCGCCTTGAGAACACGCGGTTCTTCGACGACGTGAACGTCACGCCCGAGACCTCGAACATCCCCGCGCGCCGCAACCTGAAGGTGGCGGTCCGGGAAGGGCGTACGGGCAACCTGACCTTCGGTGCCGGCTTCAGTTCGCTGGAGCGTGCGGTCGTGTTTGCCGAGCTCACCCAGTCCAACTTCGACCTCTTCAACCGTCGCAGCTTCTTCCAAGGCGACGGTCAGAAGTTCCGCCTGCGCCTGCAGCTTGGCTCGCTTTCGAGCGAAGTGGTGCTCTCGTTTGAGGAGCCGTGGCTCTTCCAACGCGAACTGGCACTCGGCTTCACGCTCTTCCGGACGAGCTCGGATTACGAGAGCGCGTACTACAAGGAAGTGCGCACCGGCGGTGAGGTGTACATGCGCAAGCGCCTCTTCGAGCTGGTCGAGGGCAAGCTCGCCTACAGCGCTCAGCAGGTTGAGATCAGCGAGGTCGACGAGAACATCGCGTTCTTCTACCCGGCGGGGAAGAGCTTCCTCTCCACCGTGGGCCTGCAGCTGCTGCGCGATACGCGCGACAAGATCATCAACACGACCGCGGGCAACCGCGCGGAGTTGAACCTGGACGTGTCATCGGATGCGATCGGTTCTGATTTCAACTACTACAAGGCCGAGTTCCGTGGTTCGCAGTTCTTCCCGATCTTCGATGCACAGGAGCAGGTGATCTCGGTGATTGGGCGCCTCGGCGTGCTCGATACCTTCGGTGATAACCTCAAGGGCGAGCCCCGGTTCGAGTATTTCACGCTCGGTGGTCCCTACACGCTGCGTGGTTTCGAGTACCGGGATGTCGGTCCCAAGAATTTCTCGGGCGAGCCGATCGGCGGGCAAAGCTACGGGTTCCTGTCGATCGAGTACTCGGCCGACATCGTCAGCCCGATCCGCTTTGCGCTCTTCTACGACGCCGGCTTCGTGAATCAGGATGCCTACGACTTCAATCCGGGCTCCTATAACGACAACTTCGGCGTGGGCCTGCGCCTCTTCGTCGCCGGAGCGCCGCTGAGCCTTGATTTCGGTATCCCGCTGACCAAGGACAAGTTCAACGACGAAGGTAATCAATTTAACTTTTCCTTCGGCACCCGTTTCTGATTGGATTGCTCCTTCGACCTGATTCCACGCCATGAACAAACTCCTTCGTTCCCTCCTTGCGGTCGCTCTGTTGGGCGTCGCTTCTCTCGCGGTCCAGGCGCAGCCGGCCCCGAAGATCCTCGTCATCGACATGGCGAAGCTCTACGAGAGTCACTTCAAGACCGAGGACCACATCACCAAGCTGCGCGCGGATGAGCAGAAGGCCCAGGTCGAGCTCGAGCGCCTGAACAAGGAAGGCAACGCGCTCGTCGAGCAGTACAAGGAGCTCGTTGAAAAGGCGAATAACAACCCGCTGGCTTCTGCCGATGCGAAGGCCAAGGCCGAGCAGGATGCGCAGGGGAAGCTGGAGGAGATCGAGAAGAAGAAGCAGGAGATTCAAGTCTTCCGCGCCAACGTCGAGCGCCAGCTCCAGCAGCGCATGGGCGCTTTCCGCGAGCAGATCCTCGATGAGATTTCCAAGACCGCCACCGAGATCGCCAAGCGCAAGGGTGCGACGATCCTCGTCGACAAGGCTGGCCCGACCGGCATCGGCATCTCGAGCTTCGTTTACCTCGATCCGTCGTACGACATCACCGACGAGGTGCTGGCGGAAGTGAACAAGGGTCGTCCGGCCGCCCCCGCGGCCGCGGCGGCTCCGGCTGCGGCAGCTCCGGCCCCCGCCGCGGCGGCCAGCGAGCCCGCCCCGACGGTCACGTTCCCGGGCGCCAAGAAGAACTGAGCGCGTCTCGGTAGCTTTATTTTCAACCCGCCCCCTTGCTGGGGCGGGTTTTTTTGTGCCCGCACTTTGCCTCAACCGTCGGCCGGTTGAAGGCTCGCCGTCCGCATCCCGGACGTCCGGCGGAAGTCGGAGCAAGACCACCCTTGCCGCCGTCGGCCTTCTTTGGTGCAGTCGGCGCAACGCCCAACGACCGGATCCGCATGCGCGTCGCCTATTCCCTTTCTGATCTCCTCGCCATCGTCGGTCCCGCCGAGGTGCGCGGGACGACTGCGTTGGCCGTGACCGGCCTCGCCTCGCTGGAAACCGCTCGCGCGGGCGACCTGTCGTTTCTCGGCAATCCGCGCTACAAGACCCAGGTCCCGGAGTCGCAAGCGACGGTGATCCTGCTGCCGACGGACTACGTCGGCGAGCCTCGGCGAGGACAGGTCTTTGTCCTGCTGGCGAATCCCTCGGTCGCCCTCGCGGCCGTCTGTGCGCGGATCGAGCAGCGGCTCTGGCCCCGGCCGGCTCCAGGCATTCACCCGTCGGCGGTCGTGGCGCCCGACGCCGTCGTCGCCGCGTCGGCGACCATCGGCCCGCTGTGTGTGGTCGAGTCCGGCGCCCAGATCGGGGAGCGGGCCCACCTCCAGGCTCAGGTCTTCGTCGGTCAGGGCGTGCGAATCGGTGACGAGTGCTGGCTTCAGCCGGGGGTGCACGTGAGCGCGGAGTGCACGCTGCACGCGCGGGTGCGGCTGCAGCCGGGCGTCGTGGTGGGTTCGGACGGTTTCGGCTACGAATTCGTGCGGGGCCGCCACGAGAAGGTGCCGCAGGTGGGTGGCGTGATCATCGAGTCCGACGTCGAAGTCGGTGCCAATTCCACAATCGACCGGGCACGTTTCAGCCAGACCGTGATCGGGGAGGGGACCAAGATCGACAATCTTGTGCAGGTGGCGCACAATGTGGTGATCGGGAAGCATTGCATCCTGTGCGCCCAGGTCGGGGTCGCGGGAAGCAGCACGCTCGGCGACTACGTGGTCCTTGGTGGGCAGGCGGGAGTGAGCGGTCACGTGAAGATCGGCCGTGGCGTGAAGGCCGGGGCGCGTGCGGGACTGACGACCGACCTCGAGGCGGGTGGATTTGTGAGCGGCATGCCGGCGCTGCCGCACATGCTCGAGCAGCGCTTGACGATCCTCCGCAAGCGGCTCCCCGAGCTCTTCCGCCGCTTCGACGCACTCGAGGCCGCCGTGACGGAGCTAAAAAAGTCTTCCTCGGCCTAGGCGCTTCGATAAGGTCGGCGGGCCGCCACATGAACAGCAAACCCGCCCTGAAAGTTTTCTCCGGGAATTCGAATCGTCCTCTTGCCGAGGAAATCTGCCGTCACATCGGCATCCCTCTGGGCGAGGCGACAGTCACGAGCTTCCCGGATGGGGAGTCGTTCGTGAAGATCAACGAAAACATCCGCGGCCACGACGTGTACCTCATCCAGTCCACGTGTCCGCCGTCCAACCATCACCTGATGGAGTTGCTGATCATGATCGACGCTTGTCGGCGGGCGTCGGCGAATCGCATCACGGCAGTGTTGCCGTTTTACGGATACGCACGGCAGGACCGGAAGGACCAGCCCCGCGTCCCGATCACCGCGAAGCTCGTCGCGAACCTCCTCACCGCAGCCGGTGCGAACCGCGTGCTGACGATGGACCTGCACTCGCAGCAGATCCAAGGCTTCTTCGACATCCCGGTCGATCACCTCTACGCCTCGCCGACTCTCTTCAAGTACCTCACGCAGATCCCCACCAAGAACCTCGTGGTGTGCTCCCCGGACGTCGGCGGCATGAAGATGGCGGCGGCCTACGCCGACGTGCTTGGCGCCGGCCTGGGCCTCGTGGCTAAGAAGCGCACGAGCGCGACCAACGTGGAAGCGATCAACGTCGTCGGTGACGTGGAAGGCTGTGATGTGTTGCTCGTCGACGACATCACGGAGACGGCGGGCACGTTGACGGCGGCCGCGAAGATCCTGCGGCAGCATGGCGCCCGCAGCGTGCGGGCGGCGGTGAGTCATTGCATCCTGTCCGACATGGCGCGCGAGCGCCTGAAGGGCGGGCTGATCGACGAGCTCATCATCACCAACTCGATCCCGAACGACCCCAAGGGCCTGCCGATCACGATCATCAACATCGCCGGGCTCCTCGGAGAAGCGATCCTCCGCATCAACAATAACGAAAGCGTCACCGGCCTGTTCAAGGTGAAGGGCTTCTAGGCCGACGGCGGCAGTTTCCGGCGGGGCCGGTACGTTGGCCGATTGCGTTTTCCCGAATTGTCCGTGGATTTTCACATGACTTCTTCGCTTCTTCGTCTCGGTGCATGCGCGGCCTTGTTGGCCGCCGGGGTGGTGGGTGCTGCGGAGCAATCCGAGACGACGGCACCGGCCAAGGCGCCGACCCTGAAGATCGATGCATCACCCGTGACCGCCGGGGCGGCGCGCGGCGCCCCGGTCTCCTACGCCGATGTGCTGGAGCCCGTGCAGCGGGCGGTGGTCTCGGTCTATTCGAGCAAGACGGTCACGTCGCGGCGGCAGGTCAATCCGCTCTTCCGGCAGTTCTTCGGCGACCAGCTTCCGCCCCCGCGCGAATCCCGCGAGCAGGGCCTCGGCTCGGGCGTGGTCATTTCGGCGGACGGCTACATCCTCACGAACAACCACGTCGTCGAGGGTGCTGACGAGCTCAACGTTTCGCTTCCCGACGAGCGCGAATTCAAGGCCAAGCTGATCGGTTCGGATCCCAGCACGGATGTGGCGGTGATCAAGATCGAGGCGGAGGGCCTGCCGGTCGTGACCCTGGCGGACAGCGACAAGCTGCGCGTCGGCGACATCGTGTTTGCGGTCGGCAACCCCCTCGGCATCGGCCAGACGGTGACTATGGGGCTCGTTTCGGCGCTTGGTCGCAACAACCTCGGCCTGCTGGACCGCGAGAATCAGGCGGGCTACGAGAATTTCATTCAGACGGATGCGGCGATCAACATGGGCAACTCCGGCGGCGCCTTGGTCGATGCGCGCGGACGTCTGGTCGGCATCAACACCGCGATCGTGTCGACGACCCGCGGCAACATCGGCATCGGTTTCGCGATTCCGGTGAATCTCGCGGCGAGCGTGATGAACAGCCTCGTACAGACCGGCTCGGTGGCGCGCGGCTTCCTCGGCGTTGGCGTGGAGACCCTCAGCGCCGATCTTGCCGAGGCTCTCGGTCTGAAGAAGGACGCCCGCGGCGTCGTGATCAACACCGTGACCCCCGACAGTCCGGCGGACAAAGCGGGTCTGCGCCGCGGGGATGTCATCCTTTCGATCAACGACCGGACCATTTCGTCGCTGCAGGACCTGCGGCTTTTCGTGTCGCAGCTCGCGCCGGGGACTGAGGTGCAGGTCAAGTCGGTGCGGGACGGCAAGGAGCGCACCGTGAAGGTCAAGCTCGGCAGCCTTCCGGATGCGAACCAAGGCAATGGTTTGCTTGAGGGCGTGACCGTAGAGCGCCTCGACGAGGAGTCGCGGGTGCGCCTCGACCTCGACGAACGGGTCAGCGGACTCGTCGTCACCGAAGTCGATCCTGACTCGCCCTACGCGGAGCGTCTCTTCCCGAACATGGTGATCATCGAGGTCAACCGCGTCCCGGCGGTCACGGTGAACGCCGCGCGGGCGGCGCTGGTGAAGGGACGGGCGAACCTGCTCCTGATCTACTTCCGCGGTGCGTACCGGTACATCCCCGTGACGGTTGCGCCCTGAGGCGTTCAGGCGCATACGGTGGACGCGCGCGCGGCGGTGCGGATGACCGCCGCGCCGTGCGCGGTTCTGCGGGACGGGACTTCCTCCTCGGGATCGCCGGCGGGCGACTTGCCTTAGCTGCCTGGCTTCTCGACCGGGAGACTGGCCAGTTCCGGCGGGAGGGCGTCGGCCGCGTAAGTGGGGAACGACAATTCCAGCAGCGAGACGGCGGGGATGTCGAAACGGGACGTCCCCGCGCTGCGGTCGACCAGCATGGCGACGGCGACCGGGATGGCGCCGAGGCTGCGGATGATATTGATGCACTCGACGACGCGCCCCCCGCGGGTGACGACATCCTCGACGATCAGGACGCGTTCTCCTGGGGCGAAGCGGAAGCCCCGGCGCAGCACGAGGACATTGTTTTCCTTCTCCGCGAAGAGATAGCGGACCCCGGCCTGTCTGGCGACCTCCTGACCGATGACCAACCCGCCCATGGCGGGAGCGAGCACGGTGGTGAAGTCGGTGCCTGGCACCCCGTTGACCTTGGCGACGAGCAACTCGGCGAGACGCGTCACGGCATCCATGTGCTGACATACCTGGGCGCATTGGAAGTAGTGCCCGCTGTGCAGGCCGGAGCGCAGGACGAAGTGGCCGCGGAGGAGGGCCTTCGTGCGGGTGAAGATATCGAGGATTTCCTGCTGTTGGGCTTCCATGGGCGGAAGCGTGCGGATTTGGCGCGACTGCCCAAGCCAAAATCCGTGGTGCTGGCTGGCTTGCGCCGGGTGGGGAGGGGGCTTAGCGTGGCAGCCCTGTGGTCATCGAACGCACACCACTGGAGGACGAGCTGGGTGACGTCCTCGACAAGGCGATCCGCCATGCCGGCCTCTCGGAGGCGGTGGTGGCGGCGCGTGCCGGGGTTCCGGAGTCGCGGTTGCGCGATGCGATCGACTACCGCTCGGACCTGACTGAGGCGGAGCTCGACCGCTTGGCGGCGGTGCTCGGTCTCGGCAAGGCGGGCCTGAGGATGCTCGCCTCGGGACGTTATCCGCTTCCGGAAATCCTGGGGCTGCCCTTCTGCCTCTTTCCCCTGCGCCTGCAGCACGGCATTGGCGTGGCGAACGCGTACCTCGTGGCGGATTGCTCGTCGGACCGCGGCCTACTCTTTGACACCGGCCCCAGTGGGGTCGCGCTGCGGCGGGTATGGCCCTCGCGCCTCCGGCACGTCGAGGCCGTGTTCATCACGCATGCCGAGACGGAGCATGTCGGAGGGTTGGAGGACGTGCGGCTGGCGCAGCGGAATCCCCCGATTTTCGCCCCCTCGGGCAGCGGCGTGGCGGGAGCGACGCAGATGAGTGACGGAGCCCGGTTGGAGTTCGCCGGCTTCACGGTCACCGTGCTCTCGACGCCCGGCCACGCGGAAGCGCATCACAGCTACCTCGTGCGCTCCACCCATGCACCGACCGGGACGGGGCTGCTCCTGTCGGGCGACCTCCTCTTTGCGGGTTCGGTCGGAGGCGGTTTCTTTTGTCCGAACCGCCTCCGAGCCAGCATCGACCGCCTCGTCGGCTCCCTACCTCCGGAGACGGTCGTGGCGCCGGGGCATGGTCCCCTTACGACCTTGGGCAACGAACGTGCCTACAACCCCTTCCTCGCGGTGGGGGGGGAAGGGAACTAGAGCTTACCGTCCTTGCGCGCCGCGACCATGCGGTAGAAGTCGCTGAACAGCGGGTCGGCATCGTTGGGTCCCGGCGCCGCCTCGGGGTGGTATTGCACGGAGAAGACCGGCAGCTTGAGGTGGCGAAGCCCCTCGACAGTGCCGTCGTTGAGATTGACCTCGGTGACCTTGGCACCGCCTGCCTCGATGCTCTTGGGATCGGTGGCGAAGCCGTGGTTCTGGGCGGTGATGGAGACGCGCCCCGTCTCGAGATTCTTGACCGGTTGGTTGCCCCCGCGGTGACCGAACTTGAGCTTGAACGTCGTACCCCCGAGCGCGTGAGTGATCATCTGGTGGCCGAGGCAGATCCCGAACGTCGGGTAGTCGGGCAGCAGTGCAGTGACTGTCTTGTGGATGTACGGCAGGGCGGAGGGGTCGCCGGGCCCGTTGGAAAGGAAAAGGGCGTCGGGCTGGTGCTCGCGGATCATGGCGGCGTCGGCGCCGGCCGGGAAGACCTGCACCTCAAAACCATGGTTCACCAGCTTGCGGAAGATCGAGAATTTGGCGCCGTAGTCGAAGGCGGCGACGCGGAAGCGGCGGGCCGGGATCGGCGGAGCGTTGAACGTCGTGCCCACGGGCAGGTAGGGCGTGTTGTAGTTGCCCGACTCGTCGAGTCGCCAGACGTAGGGCTTCGGCGTCGTCACCTCGCGCACGTAGTCGGCGCCGGCCATGTCGCGCCACTCGCGGGCGCGCTTCACGGCGTCGGCGTCGGAAATCGGCAGCGTGCTCAGGCAGCACTTCATCGCGCCATCGACGCGGAGCTTCTTGGTGAGCGCGCGCGTGTCGACCTCGCTGATGCCGGGGATGCCGTGCCGCGCCAGGTAGTCACCGAGCGAGATCTGGCTGCGCCAGTTGGAAACCACAGGGGAAAGCTCGCGGACCACGAGACCGGAGGCACGCGGGGCGCATGCCTCGGAGTCGGCAGCGGCGATCCCGTAGTTGCCGATCTGCACGGCGGTCAGCGTGACAATCTGTCCGAAGTACGACGGATCGGTCAGGATTTCCTGATAGCCCGTCATGGACGTGTTGAAGACGCACTCACCGGCGACGGCGGCGTCGGCGCCGAAGGCGCGACCACGGAATACCGACCCGTCTTCCAGGGCGAGGACTGCAGGCTTGGGCGAGGACATTAAAGCCGAACGAAAGGCGGACCGGAGGCGGCTGCCAAGGAGTTAATTGCGCGGAATCAAGATCGCTCCCCCGGGGGTGCCAGATCCGGTCGGAAAGGAAGTCGGTGCCACCGTTTGACAGGGGTGGTTAGGTCCCTAACTGTACGACTTACGCATGGCGTACCAAGAAGATCGCGGGAGTTGGTTTGAAGGCCAGGGACTGTGGCAGCACGTCCCGGCCTCCGACTGGCAGGATTGGACCTGGCAGCTCAAGAACCGGATCACGACCCTCGATCAGCTGGAGAAGCTGATGGTCCTGACGCCTGAGGAACGCCGGGGAGTGGCTTTTGCCGGGCAGAAGTTGGCGTTGGCGATCACCCCGTACTTTTTCAATCTGATTGATCGGGCGGACCCGAATTGTCCGATCCGCAAGCAGATGATCCCCCGTGAGGGCGAGATGATCGTTTCGGCGGAGGAGAAGCTGGATTCCTTGGGGGAGGACGAGCACTCGCCGGTGCCGGGCTTGGTGCACCGCTACCCGGACCGCGTCCTGTTCCTGGTGACGGACCGCTGTGCGGCGTATTGTCGGTATTGCACGCGGAGCCGGCTGGTCTCGAACGCGCAGGACTACAATTTTCATCCCGAGTACGAGCAGGGCCTGCGTTACATCGAGTCGCATCCCGAAGTGCGGGACGTGTTGCTCTCGGGTGGCGACCCCTTGCTCTTGTCGGACCGGAAGCTCGAGCACCTCCTCAGTCGCCTGCGGGCGATCCCCCACGTGGAGTTCATCCGCATCGGCTCGCGCATCCCGGTGTTCCTGCCGCAGCGGATCACCCCCGAGCTGTGTGAGATCTTCCGGAAGTACGGACCGATCTGGATGAGCATCCACGTCAACCATCCGAAGGAGGCCACGGCCGAATTGCGGGATGCGTGCGAGCGCCTCTCTTTCGCTGGCGTACCGCTCGGGAACCAGAGCGTCCTGCTGCAGGGCGTGAATGACGATCCCGAGGTCATGAAGGCGCTGGTTCACCGCCTGCTGCGCATGCGGGTCCGGCCCTATTACCTTTACCAGATGGATCTAATCACGGGCGGCTCGCACTTCAAAGTCGATGTGCGCAAGGGCCTCGAGATCATCCGGGCCTTGCGCGGCCACACCACCGGGTACGCGGTCCCGCAGTACGTGATCGATGCGCCGGGTGGCGGCGGCAAGGTGCCGATGAACCCCGATTACGTGGAGACGATGGGGGAGGATGCCGTGGTCTTCCGGAACTACGAGGGACGCCGCTTTGAGTACCCCCTGAAATCGACTCCGGTGGAGGCCACGGCTGAGACCGCGACCGGGCAGGCTGCGCCGGCGGAAGCGCATCGGGAGCCGTCGGTACTGAAAGACTAAATTTTTTTTCGCGCAGATTGAATGTTTCCGCGCGGGGCGAGTCTATCTGTGCATACGGCCTCGTTCGAGTGAGCGGGGTCGGTTTGTAGTCAAACGGTTTGCTTGGTGTTAGGTCACAAGGCCGCTTCCGAAAGGAAGCGGTCTTTGTGTTTCCCGAGCCCGCCACCGCAGGTTCTGCTTGCGGAAACGCAGAAGGTCGATTTCTCGGGAAGTGCTCGTAGGGGTGTTTTCCGCGGAAGGCTGAGATTGCGACACGTTCGGTCGCTGGACCCTTTGAACCTGAAACGGATCATACCGGCGAAGGAAACAGCTCGGCGCCCGCCTGCGGGGTGCTGCTTCTTCCGCATGGCAGGTGCGTCTTGGGTCGGGCGCATCCTCCATGACTCCGTCCTCCCGCTACCGACTCCCCTTCATTCTCGCGCTGCTGGCGCTACCCGCCGTCGCCCAGCCGGCTCAAGAGCAAGCGATTGCTCTGGAACGTTTTCTGGTGTCCGGGTTGCCGCCGGAAAAGTCGATCAATCCCCTGACTCGGGAAATCGGGTCAGTGATGGGGGATGGCCGGTCGCTCCTCGAGACGCCGCGGAGTGTCAGCACGATCACGACTGCGCTCTTCAACGAGCGCCAGATCCATGGCGTGCGGGAGATCTTGCTCCATGCGGCCGGGGCTTACGCGGGCGGCAGCTATGGCAAGCCCACCGTCCCGAACCTTCGCGGTGACACCGCCGAAACCTACCTCAATGGCCAGCGGCTGAGCTACAACCTCTACGGCTACTTCCCGTCGTTCAACGGGGTGGAGGCGGTCGACCTCGTGCGGGGGCCGGGATCAGCGGTCTTCGGCGCCGGGCACTTTCAGGGTGGCTACGTCAACTATGTCACCAAGCAGCCCCGCTTCTCCGGCCCGGAGACGACGATCACGACCCGCATCGGCACGTGGGCGCCGGGCGATCGCTCGTTCGCCAATGGCTCGCTGCAGATCGACACCACCGCCCCAGTGAACGCCCGTCTCGCGTGGCGCGCGAGCGTGGAGGTCAAGGGTGGGGACACCTATTTCCGGGAGAACGACGTCCGCGACGATCGACTCGACGTCTTCCTCGCCGCTTCGTGGCGCCCGAGTGGCGGGGCCACGCTCGACTGGCTTTTGCAGTACCTCTGGCAGGCTTCGCCGGAGATTCTTGGCGTCAACCGGCCGACGCAGGAACTCATTGATCACGCGCGGTACTACACTGGGACCTCGGCGGACACCGCGCCTTTTCCAGGTCCGATTCCGGCGACCGGATCTGTAGTCCTCCCGCGCACGGCGACGCTCTTCTCGCGGGGAGACTTCTCGAATGCGAACGTGCTGCGCTCGCAACTCCGGTATGCGCGGGAGCTTACGCCGCAGGTTTCGCTGCATTCGCTGGCGCTCGTGGAGCACGTCAATCGCCGCCGCTTTCATCAGTTCGAGTACGCGGAATATGTCACGCAGGACACGGCGGAGTGGCGCAATGAGCTGCGGATCGACTTCAACGCGCTTGGCTTTGCGCACCGCGTGATCGCCGGTCCGAGCCTGCGGTACGAAGGGCGTGAGAGCTTCACGAGCTACTTCAACGAGTACTTCTACAATTTCGACGTCACGGATCCCCGGCGCATCTTCAACCAGCGCCTCCAGTTCCCATCGTCGTACTTCCCCGGCTTCGTCGGTCCGGGAGGTCGGGAATTCTTCCCCGGCAGCTACGACAGCCCGGAGACGGTACGGAGCGAGACATGGAATCCCGCCATGTTCTGGCAGCAGGATCTGCGGCTGGCTCCGAACCTCACGGCGACGGTGGGGTTGCGACAGGACTGGTTCAGTGCGCGGGCGCGGGATCCGTTGGCGGATCAGGCCGGCATCCCGTTCCGTGATGCGGCGACGGTGGGGGCGTTCTCGCAGGCGTACAGCCTCCTGTGGCGGGCGGCGCCCAACACCTCCCTCTATGCGACTCATAACCGCATCCGTTCGATTCTCGGAAACGTGACCGGCGGAGGAGTCATTCTGAACGTACCGGACGGCCGGATCAACCGGGAGGACTTCCGCAACCTTTCGGAGTTGCTCGAGGCGGGGGTGAAGGTCGCGGCGTGGGAGAACCGTCTGTACACGTCGGCATCCCTCTTCCAGCAGGATCGGTCTCGGGTCTCGATCAAGGGCCGCAAGAGCAACATCCGCGTGCAGGGGCTCGAACTGGAGACGGTCTACCAGCCCTCCACCCAGCTGAGCATCACTGCCAACGCTACCTTCCAAGACGGACACTACGTGAACTCGGCGCCGTTCCAGATGGGCGGTCGCTCTCTCTCTGCCGCGTACCCGCTCGGGCGGGGGCCCCGAGGAGCGGGCGTGGCAGTGGGTGGCTTCGACCCTTATGCGAACCAAGTGCCGACGGGCAACTGGCCGCTCCTCGGGTTCTCGGACACGATCCTGAACGGACAGGTCCGCTACCGCTGGGAGTCCGGCTTCGGCGGCACGGTATCCGTGCAGTGGCAGAGCGAACAGCCCGGTAACCTCGACCGCGAGTGGGTGATCCGCGATCAGATCCTTGTCGATGCCGGCGTCTTCTACGAGGCCCGCCGCTGGTCGGTGCACCTCGACGCCCTGAATCTCTCCAACGAGCGCAACTGGATTCACAACGGCGACGCCTTCACGGCCAGCCAGTTGGTCTTCGCTGAACTGCCACTACGCTTCGAGGGTTACCTGAAGCTCAGGTGGTGATGATTATGAAGAATCTTCATTGTCGGACGTGATCCCGTTTTCCAGAGTGGGAGGGTGATCGGTCTTTCCGAGGGTGCACTTTCCCGGCGGCGGCGCGCCGCCGCGCGGGTCGTCTGCCTGACTGTGGAGGTGGTCGGCTGTCGGCCGCGTATCTGGAGACGGGTGGTGGTCAAGGAGTCGATCGGCTTGCATCGGCTCCATGACTGCGTGCAGCAGTTGTTCGGCTGGACGGACTATCAGACCCACGCCTTTGCGATTGGGGAGAGGCACTATGGCAATCCGGTGAGCCGGGGAGACCGACCGGTCGCTGACGATCGTGCGGTCGCGCTTCGGGACCTCGACCTGTCGGTCGGCCGTCGTCTGATTTACGGCTATCAGTTCGGCGAGGGGTGGTTTGTGGCGATCCGGGTGGAGCGATTGGGACCGCCGGCGCGCGGCCAGCGTTACCCGCTCTGCCTGGAAGGTGAGCGCGCGGGACCTCCGGAGGCGTGCGGCGGCGTTGCGGCGTTCCATGGCTTGCTCCGGAGCCTTCGATCGCCGGACTCCGAAGCGTGTCAGAGCTGGCGCAGGATTTTGGGCTACGACTTTGATCCGGTGGCGTTTTCCTGCGACGCCATGAATGCGGGACTGCGTCGACTCGGCAAATGAGCCGCCGTGCTTTCGTTCGCGCAGGGTCGGGCTGGCTCATTGTTACCTCCGTGGCGATCGGCGTGGGGTGGTTTTTCGCGCAGCCCGAAGTGCGGCGACGGGAGATCCGTCACCTGGCGACCTCGCTGGCGGAGAGGGGAGCGAGGGTGGAGCTGACGGAGGTCTTGAGCGACCTCTGGACTCTGTACGTGGTGGCGGCGGAGGCGCCGGTGGCCCGCGACGTGGTGGTCGGGCCGGAGCGCCTCGTGGTCGCGGGTGAACCGCGACCGGACGGGTTTTTGCACGGGCCGGTTCAACTCCTTCGGAATCCGGGATACCTGATCGGCTATAGTGACGCGCTGCGCAGTCCGGTGTGGGCGGCGTATCGTGCCGGAGGGGCGGAGCGGCAGCGGCCGGGGCCTCGACCGGAGCGTTTCGCCGTGGATTCACGGACGATGGCCCGGGTCCAGCCGGCGGATTACGCACGCAGCGGGTACGATCGCGGACACCTCGCGCCGAATCTCGCGCTGGCCCTGTGGCACGGCGCCGAGGCGCAGCGGCAAAGCTTCCTCATGTCGAATGTCGTGCCCCAGCGACCGACGCTCAACGCGGGAGCGTGGCGGCGCATGGAGGAGCGGATGGCCCGGAATTACCCAGCCCGCTTTGAAGAGGTATGGATCATCTGTGGACCCGTGCACACGGCGCCTCCGGCTCGCCTGCGACCTGGAGGCGTGGCGATCCCGGATTCCTTTTTTCTTATCGTGCTCGATGAGACGGATGGCCGGTGGCGGGCGCAGGCCTTCCTCGTGCCGCAGGAAACCGATGGAACCGAGTCGTGGGAGCATTTCCTGACGACCATCGACGCCATCGAACGCCGAGTCGGCTTCGACTTCCTGGCCGCCCTTCCCGATGCCATCGAGGGTGCCCTCGAGGCGGCGGTGGCGGGACGACCGTGGTAGGGTGGTTCGGCTGAAAATGTAACATTGGCCGACTTGCGTTCGGTGACAGGACGGTGACAACGTAACGGCGTCGTAACAAAGCCATGATTACCCCGATGCGCTCCGTGTTCTTCGTCGCCACCCTCTGTGGAGTCAGCGTGCTTCCCCTCGCTGGAGCGCAGGCCCCGGTCGTCAAACCCGTGGAGCCGACGTTGAAAGTGGCCTACGTGGCTGGCATGGAGTCACCGCCGTCCGTGGTGCGGCGGGCGGCGCCCGTTTACCCGCAGGAACTGCGCGCGAAGGGCGTGCAAGGCACTGCGCTCGTGGATGCGCGGATCGACTCCATGGGGCGCGTGGTCAGCGTTGAATTGGTCAAGGCGACGCGTCCGGAATTTGGGGAGCGGGCTCTGGAGGCGGCGCGGGCATGGTCCTTCCAGCCCGCGATGGCGCAAGGCAAGGCGATTGGCTCGCGCGTGCGGCTCCCGTTTGATTTCGTGATGCCGGAAGTCGCGGCGATGGAGCGCCGCTGAGCGGCCCCGGCCTGCTCAAGCGTGAGCGGGCGTGAGTTTCTGGCGCAGGTGCGTGATGCGCGCCTTGGCCTCGCTGTTTCGCACGGCCATGGAGTACGCAGCGGCTTCGCCGACGATGTAGACGCGTTTCCGTCCGCGCGTGATTCCCGTGTAGAGGAGGTTGCGCTGCAGCATCATGAAGTGACCCTTCAGCAGCGGAATGATCACCACGGGGTATTCACTGCCCTGGGATTTATGGATGCTGATCGCGTAGCCGAGCCCGAGATCGCTGAGGTCGGGACGGGCGTAGTCGCGCACCTCGCCATCGAAGTCGATCGCCAGTGATCCCGCGGTGGCATCGAGCGCGCGGACGATGCCGATGTCGCCGTTGAACACGCCCTTGTCGTAGTTGTTGCGCAGCTGGATGACCTTGTCGCCGACCCGGTATTCCACGCCGCCCCAGCGCACGGCCTGCGCTTGCGGATTGAGTGCTGCTTGGAGTTGTTGATTCAGGCTGGCCACCCCGGCGACGCCCTTGTGCATGGGAGCGAGCACCTGAATGTCGCTGATCGGCTTCAGCCAGTGAAACGTCTCGGGCAGGTACGAGCGGCAGAGCGTGAGCACCTTGGCGACGGTGTCTTCGGGTGAATCGGCCGCGACGAACGTGAGATCGCTCCACGGTGGGATGCTGCTCACCTCGCGGACCACGGGCGGCGGACTGGCGTCGCCCGAGTTGATCGCGTGGGCGGTGGAGACGATGGTACTCTGGTTCTGCTGGCGGTAGATCACGTCGAGTCGCGTGACGTGGGCCCGCTGTGACGCGATGAGATCCTTGAGGACATTCCCCGCGCCGACGCTCGGCAGCTGGTCGGTGTCGCCGACGAGGAGCAGGTGGGCGGACGTCGGGACCGCTTGCAAGAGGGCCGACGCCAGGCGGACATCGAGCATGGACGCCTCGTCGACGACGAGGAAGTCGGTCGCGAGCGGGTGGTCGTCATTGATCAGGAAACTCCCGGAGGCGGGTTCGAACTTGAGCAACCGGTGGATGGTTGAGGCGAAGCCGCCGGTCGTTTCGGAGAGCCGCTGGGCGGCGCGGCCGGTTGGAGCGGCGAGGGTGACCCTGGCCTTCTTGGCGCGGAGGATGTCGACGAGCGTGCGGATGATCGTCGTCTTGCCGGTGCCGGGTCCCCCCGTGAGGACGGAGACCTTCTGCTGCAGCGCGCTGCGGACGGCAATCGCCTGCTGTTCGGCGAAGGCGAATCCGGCGCGGCCCTGCGCCCATTCCAGCGCCGCATCCACGCGGATGGCGGGCAGGCCCGACGGCGAGCGCGCGAGCCGATCAATCGCCGAGGCGATCCGCTGCTCGAAGCGGTGCGTGGCCGGCAATTGCACGAGGCCCGATCCCGGCAGGGGCGAAGCGTCGCCGACGAGGGACGGACGCTCATGACGCACCAAGTCCCTGGCCTTCACCAGATGATCGAGACGGGCGCCGATCCGATCGGGGACCGTCTCCAGCAGCGCGGCGGCGTAGTCCCGCAGATCGGTTTCGCCGTAGGCGGTGTGTCCCTCGGACTCGAGCGTCTCGAGGGCGAACATGATTCCCGCATCGAGGCGCGGCGGTGCGTCGTTCGCGAAGCCCAGGTTGATTGCGATGCGGTCGGCGGTCTTGAAGCCGATGCCATCGATTTCGCGGGCGATGCGATACGGCTCGTGGGAGAGCACGGCCCGGGCGCTGTTTCCGAACGCCTTGATGACCTTGATGCACTGGCTCGGCGTGACTCCGTAAGTCTGAAGAAAGACGTAAAGCTCGCGGAAGGCGCGCTGGCTGTCCCAGGCCTCCTTGATCGCGACCGCGCGCTTGGGGCCGATGCCGGGGACGGAGCGGAGTCGGGCGGACTCCTCGCTCAACACCCGCAGCGTCTCGGTGCCGAAGGCATCGACGATCTTCTCCGCGTAGACCTTGCCGATTCCCGGAACGAGGCCGCTGCCGAGGAACTTGCGGATCCCGTAGACGCTTGCGGGCAGCTCGGATCGGAACGAAGCGACGCGGAACTGGTCCCCGTGCTGGGCGTGCCGGGTCCACTCGCCGGTGACATGGAGGGTCTCGCCGCACTGCACCCCGGGCAGCGGGCCGACCAGCGTGACTGGGCCGGGGCGGGCGGAGTCGGCGCTGCGGGCCTTCTCCGGTCGAAATTCGGCGATCGTGTAATGGTTCTCCTCGTTGAGAAAAAGGATGCGCTCGACCACGCCGGTCAGGCTCTCAGCGGAGGAGGGTACGGAGGGCGGGCGGGACACGGCGGTGGAGGCGTGGTGGGATCAAGGCACGGGAAACGCGGGCGGGCGAGTCCCGAAGCCGCCGCGGGCGGGGCTTACCCGGACCGAAGCAGGTCGGCGCCGAGCGCGTCCAAGTGGGGGTACACGTGGTGCGCGCCGGCGGCCCGGAGCTCCGCGGCGTCATGAGTGCCGGTGGTTACGACCCAGCACGGGAAACCGCCATTGCGCCCGGTTTCCACATCGAAGGGGGAGTCGCCCACCAGCAACGTCTCGGCGGGGCTCGCCTGGAGTTCGGCGAGAGCGTGGGCGGCAAAGCCGGGTTGCGGCTTCAGCCAGGGCGTGTCGCCTGCGCCATAGACCCCGGAGAGGTAGGGCATCAACCCAAGGTGCTGGCAGATCGCGCGCGAGGCGGAGCCCAGCTTGTTGGTGAGGACTGCGCTACGGAGGCCGCGGGCGTGCAGTGCTTGAAGGAGCGGGAGAGCGCCGGGCAGCAGCTCGACATCGTCCAGCAGCGTCGCGTTGAAGTAGGTGCGGTAGATGCCGACGGCCTCCTCGAGGCGGGCAGGATCGACGAAGCGCAGCATGGCCCGTTCGAGACCGCCACCGACCGCCGCGCGCACCTCTTCATAGGTCGGGGCCGGGAGACCCAGACGCGGCAGCGTGTGCACGTAGCTGCGGTGGATCGCGCGGAAGTGATCGATCAGCGTGCCATCGAGGTCGAAGAGGATGAGGCGGGGAGCCATGGGCGGCACCAGCAGCGTCGGAAAGACGGCCGGTGGGCAAGCACTTTGGCTTTGCCGCCCGGCGGTTACGGCCTGATTCTGAGGGCCATGGCAGCACCGGCGCCCGACCTCCGGGATTTTGTAGGTTGCGAGACCGAGGGCGGCACGCTCCGGGTCGCGCTCCGCGGTCGCTGGCGCCTGCTCGAGGCCCGACCGGCGTTCGTTGACCTGCTGACGGCTGGCGCCCCCCAGCGAATCGTCTTCTCAGCTGAGTCGGTGGAGGCATGGGATGCCTCGTTGCCGCTGTTCCTCGTGGAAGGCCTGCGGTGGGCGCGGGAGCAGGGCGTAGCCGTGGATCTCGCGGCTCTCCCGGCCGCGATGCGGGGGATGGCGGAGCAGGTGGTGGAGATCGGACTTCATCCGGTGCCGCCCCCGGAACGTCCGGGTCTGACCACTCGGGTGGGCGAGGCGACGCTCGATGCGATGACGAAGTCGTGGGACGTCGTGACGTTCATCGGCGACTGCGTGCTCGCGCTCGCCCGCGTGGCGCGGCGGCCGCGGCAGTTCCGCTGGGCGGACTGCGCGGCGGAGATGCAGAACTGCGGCGCGATGGCGCTGCCGATCGTTTCTCTGATCAGTCTGCTGGTCGGCTTGATCATGGCGTACCAAGCGGCCGTGCAGCTGCGCCAGTTCGGCGCCGACATCTACGTCGCCGATCTCGTGGGACTGGCGGTAGTCCGCGAAATGGGGCCGATGATGGCCGCCGTCATCATGGCTGGACGCACCGGGGCGGCGTTCGCTGCGACCCTCGGAAACATGAAGGCCGGCGAGGAGATCGACGCCCTGCAGACCCTGGGCCTGCGGCCGGTGGATTTCCTCGTCCTCCCGCGCCTGCTTGCCCTGGGCATGATGATGCCGCTGCTCGCGCTGTACGCGAATCTCCTCGGCATCCTCGGCGGAATGGCGGTGGCGTGGCGCGTGCTCGAGATCCCGCCCGCCGCCTACTGGGTCGAGACGCAGAGCATCGTCGATCTCTCGGACGTCGCCTCCGGGCTGATCAAGTCGGTCGTCTTCGGATTGCTCATCGGCTTGTCCGGGTGCCTCCGCGGCCTGCAGGCGGATCGCAGCGCCGCGGGCGTTGGCAAGGCGACGACCTCGGCGGTGGTCACGGCGATCCTCCTCATCATCGTGGCCGACGCGATCTTCGCGGTCGTCTTCAATCTTCTGGGGATCTGAACCATGGACCCCGAGGCACCGGCGATTTCCGTGGAGCACCTCGTCTGTGGGTACGACGAGCGCATCATCCTGCGCGACGTTTCGTTCAGCGTCGGGGCGGGGGAGATCTTCTTCGTGGTCGGCGGATCGGGCTGCGGCAAGAGCACTCTCCTGCGCCACCTCATCGGGCTGAACCGTCCGCTTTCCGGGACGATCCGGTTCTTCGGTCAACCCTTCACCGAGGCTGACCCTGAGGTGCGTCGTCGCATGCTGCGCTCGTTCGGCGTGCTCTACCAGAGCGCGGCGCTCTGGTCGTCGCTCACGGTCCGCGAGAATGTGGCGCTGCCGCTGCAAGAGCATTCCGGGTTGGGTCCGCGCGAAATCAATGACTTGGTCGCGCTGAAGCTTGCGCAGGTCGGGTTGACCGGTTTCGCGGACTTCTACCCCGCGGAACTGTCTGGCGGCATGAAGAAGCGCGCCGGCATCGCGCGTGCTCTGGCGATGGATCCCTCGATCGTCTTCTTCGATGAGCCGGGGGCCGGATTGGACCCGGTGACGGCGCGGGAGATCGATGCATTGATTCTGCGGATCCGGGAAGACTTTGGGACCACCTGTGTGGTCGTGTCGCATGAGTTGGACAGCATCTTTCGATTGGGAGATCGGCTGATCATGCTGGACCGTGCCGAGTCGGGCATCATTGCCCAAGGGGCGCCGGAGCAGCTGCGGGAAATCAGCCAGGATCCGCGCGTGACGGCGTTCCTCCGGCGCGAGCCGCCGCCCGGGCGGGGGAAGTCTTCAGCCTCGCCTCGGGGTGTCCTTGGACGGTAGCCTTTCCCTGACCGTGAAGACCAAGACCAGACCAGCGGTGATCGGTGCATTCGTGATCGGGGCGATGACGCTCGCGCTGGTGGCGTTGTTCTCGTTCGGGGGCATCAACATCTTCGACAAACCCGAGCGCTTCGTCGTTTATTTCAACGAGTCCGTGCACGGCTTGGACCTGGGTTCGCCGGTCAAGCTTCGCGGCGTGCGCATTGGGCGCGTGGTGGACCTCAGCATCCGCTACTCCCCGGAGCGCCGCGCCTCCGTGGTGGCGGTGGTGTGTGAGCTCAGCCGCAACACCCTGACGGATGACCAAGGTAGGATGATCGACGTTTCGGACCGCGCTGAGCTCCAACGACTGGTGGACCGAGGCCTGCGCGCGCAGCTCGGACTCCTTGGCTTGGCGACGGGCATGTTGTACGTGGAACTCGACTTCGCGGATCCCGAGGATGCGCCGGCGCCGCCCCCGACCCCAGCGCCCCGGCCGCAGGACGCGCGGTATGCCGTGGTGCCAGCGGCGCCGTCGGCGATTTCCGAGTTTCAGGCCAGCCTCTCCGACATCTTGAACAAAGTGCGTCAGATCGACTTTGCGGGCATCAGCCGCGAGCTGCAGGGCTTGCTGACGGATGCGCGGCGGCAGATCAACGGCTTCGATGGTGCGGCGCTGAGCCGTGAGTGGACCAAGACGGCGCGTTCGGTGGATGCGTTGGCGACTTCGCCAGCGATCCCGAAGGCCTTCGACGAGCTTTCGTCGGCGGCGACGGCGCTGAAGGCGATGTCGCAGCGACTCGATGGCCAGGTGGAGCCCACCGCCGCGGAACTGGCTGCGACGCTCGCACAGGCGCGGACCACGCTGGCTTCGTTCAACGAAGCCGCGGTTGCGGCGCGGCAGTTCGTGCAGTCGCAAAGTGGACTTGGGGAGGAGGCGGCACGGGCGCTGACGCAGCTGGGTGAAGCGGCCGCTGCGGTCGAACGACTCGCGGACTACTTGGAGCGCAATCCCAGCGCGGTCGTGTCCGGTCGGGCACGGACGCCGTGATGTTTCCCATGAAACCGATCTTCTCCCCGCGTCCGGTGCTTCGGCCACGCCTTGGACTGCTCGCGCTGGCGCTCGGTGGCGCAGCGTTGCTCGGTGGGTGCTCGCTGATCCCGGCGCCGAAGCCGGATCCGACCCGCTACTTTGTGCTCGCAGGGCCTGAAGCAGCCGCGGCGGCCGACCGGAGTCCGGACGTGCCGGTGGTCGTGCTGGCTACGCTCGAGGTGCCAGGATACCTCCGGACGACCCGTAACCTCGTGGTGCGCGCGGCGGGAAATGAAGTCACGTTCGTCGAGGGTGCGCGTTGGGGAGAACCCCTTGAGGCGGGTCTGGCCCGTGTGCTGCGGGAGACGCTGGTGGGCGAGGGTCGGGTGGGGCGGGTCGTCCAGCCTCCGCTGGCTGCGGCGGTGTCGGGTGCGCGACTGATCGAGGTGCGGGTGCAGATTCTTGCTTGCGAAGGCCGGGTTCGTCCCGAAGGCGGCTGGGTGGCGAGCTTTTCGGCGCGCTACGAAATTGTGCCCCCTGGGACCGCGGGCGGGAGTGGAGTCGCGACGTTGCCGGGCGTCTTCGTGGCGTCCGAACGTCCGTGGAATGGACGTGATCACGGTGAATTGGCGCGCCTGCTCAGCGAAGCGGCGGCGGACTTCGGGCGCGAGAGGGGCAGCCGCTTGGCCGCGGCGCCCTAGCGCCACCGCGGATGTTCGCTGGGTGTTAGTACGGACGCTTTTCCCCTAGAAGCGTGCCGGGAGCGGACTATGGTCCCGGGAAAT
>JACCDP010498928.1_pt1 | contig 32285 bp, 25 predicted proteins | sample 7445841 | NCBI WGS metagenome assembly JACCDP01 (sample SAMN15323441, study PRJNA562643) | freshwater metagenome | isolation source: river surface water | place: USA:Blue River Watershed | collected 2017-08-17 | reverse complement strand
TGCAAATAAGCCCTCTTGAAAAGTTTCCTGTGACGCAACCGCGGATTGATTTATTGCTGCAGTATTGCTTAGCAAGCGTGGACTCGAATAGCGCTGCAATCCAAAAGCCAACAAACCCATGACCAACAAGGCGCACAACGCCGCAATCGGATTAAAGGCAAAGAGCAACCCAGCCATAATCACCAGTACTAGTGCCTCGGATAGGGCAGAGCTAATTGCTCCCAGAACTAAAGAGCCACCTGCAACACCTTGTCCTACAGAAAAAGCTGCATCAACATTTCCCCAGCTTTGAATCTTGCACAAAGGAAGTCGCAAGAATCTTTGAACTAACTCAGCAGAAATTTGAAATTCACGTTTGGCGATGAAGAGAAGCATGCGTTTGCGAAAGAAATATTCAGCAAAACCTTTTGTTGCGAAAAGAAAAATTGCCACGATTCCAATTATTCGAAGTGCCTGGAGCGGATCACCAATTCTTGCCAAAAGGTCAGCCAAGACCCCCGTTGGTGCCACAGCTCCGGCGACCACCGCTGCGAGAGCGGCAACGGCGCCTAGTGCCAACGCATTGATTACATCAAAAGCACCAAGCATCATTCGAATTGCAACATACGAGTAGTAAACGCGACGAGATTTTGCTGGATAGTAATGCAAAACTTCCTTACCGATACGAATCGGATACCAGCGACTTTGCGTGCCTTCAGTTATGTTTTCCATTTTCTAGCCTGCAGAAAAATTCAGTAACGCTTCAACAACGCGTGAGGAAGCATGTCCATCTCCATAAACTTCCTTGGTCGGAGCGGTTGGACGTTCACGCATAACTATTGATTCGAGATTTTCGGTTTCGGGACTAAGGATGTTCCACGAATCCTCGAGTGTTTCGACCCATTCAGTTTCGGTTCGAATAGTTGTGCAAGGAACTTCAAGGAGGTATGCCTCTTTTTGCAAACCACCAGAATCTGTAACAACGCCATGCGATCCAAGCATGATCTTTATAGTCTGTGGATACGGCATCGGATCAAAGAGTTTTACCGCTCCTTTTTCTAGAGTGATTCCAAATTCCTTTGCCCTTGCTTGCAATCGAGGATGCGCAAGAAGTGCAACTGTAATTGGCAAGCGCTGGAGAGATTCGACGATGTTCTTTAAGCGATCAGGATCATCAGTATTTTCAGCTCTATGAATTGTGGATGTTAGATACTGACCAAAAAGACCAAAATCATCGGCACTATTCATAACGGCATCTCGGGTTAGATAACAAACATCCGTCATCACATCTCCCACAATCACCGAACGAGCACCAAGGCCTTCGTTAACGAGATGCTGGTGGGCGACCAAAGTTGGAGGTAGAAGTAAATCCGCGGCATGATCGGTTAGTACTCGATTATGTTCCTCTGGCATTTCGCGATTAAACGAACGAAGGCCTGCTTCTAGGTGCGCGACTGGAAAATGCAACTTCACAGCCGAAAGTGCCGCAGCTAGTGTCGAGTTGGTGTCGCCATAAACCAAGACAATGTCAGGCTGGTAGTTGGTAAATGTTTCGTCAAGAGCAGCCAACATTGCCCCGGTCTGGACCCCGTGAGATCCAGAGCCAATCCCAAGGTTCACATCGGCTGCGGGGATCTTTAGGTCATCAAAAAAAACATCGGAAAGGTTGCTGTCATAGTGCTGGCCAGTGTTGACAATTACATGTTCTATGTCGGTGCCACGCATACCTTGTGCCACAGCAGCCAATTTGACGAATTGTGGACGAGCACCAACGACACTGATTATTCGCATAAGTCCAACTTATCGTACGAATTGGCTGTTGCTAAAGGCTTACAGCGTCCGTAATTACTTAGCGATAGACTTTAGTCGGCTTAAATCTTGTTTACTTGAAAGGCATCAAATGAAGATCACTGTCGTGGCTATGGGAAAAATCGGATTACCGCTAGCAGTTCAGTTTGCTTCCCGTGGACATCACGTAGTTGGAACAGATGTCAATCAACAAACAATCGATTTGATTAATAAGGGAATAGAACCATTTCCAGGTGAAACTCACCTTCAGAACAAGCTAGAAGCAGTAGTTAAGAGTGGCCGCTTAGTTGCCACCGCAGACACCACGGGTTCTGTTGCTGAGAGTGAAGCAGTTGTTGTTGTAGTCCCACTTTTCGTTGATGCGGAAGGCGTTCCAGACTTTGGTTGGATGGATGCGGCCACTGTATCTATTGGCAAAGGACTGAAAAAGGGCACTTTAGTTTCGTATGAAACAACGCTTCCGGTTGGCACAACACGTAATCGGTTTGCCGCAATGCTTGAATCTGAATCAAGACTTAAAGCTGGTGAAGATTTCTATCTGGCCTTTAGCCCCGAGCGTGTATTCACCGGACGAGTGTTTGAAGATTTACGCAAGTATCCAAAGCTTGTAGGTGGCATCAACGAAGCAAGTGGAAATGCTGCCAAAAATTTTTATGAGCAAGTGCTGGACTTCGATGAGCGCTTTGATTTGGCAAAACCAAATGGTGTTTGGGATCTAGGAAGTTCTGAAGCTAGCGAGTTAGCTAAGTTGGCTGAAACTACCTACAGAGACGTCAACATCGGCCTTGCAAATCAGTTCGCTCGTTTCGCAGCAGACAACGGTATTGATGTTTATTCAGTTATTGATGCTTGCAATAGCCAGCCGTTTAGCCACATCCATCAGCCTGGAATTGCCGTTGGTGGTCACTGCATCCCAATTTATCCACGCATGTACCTATGGAACGATCCATCAGCAACCGTAGTAAGAGCAGCGCGTGAAGCGAATGCCCAAATGCCGAGCTATGCCGTGGATGTTCTCGAAAAGCGTCATGGCTCACTAAAGGGGCAACGCGTCGTCGTACTTGGTGCGGCATACCGTGGCGGCGTAAAAGAAACTGCTTTCTCTGGCGTATTCGCAACCGTCGATGCCCTTAAGTCAAAGGGTGCTGAAGTTTTGGTCCATGACCCGATGTATACCGATGCTGAACTAGTGGCCTACGGTTTCACTCCATACAACTTTGGACAGGCGGCAGACGCTGCGATAGTGCAGGCTAACCATGCTGTTTACGCAGATATTGTTTCAGCGGATTTGCCGGGCGTTCGAACCGTCGTTGATGGACGAAAAATGCTCAAGCCAGGTCAGCTTTCTCAATCTGACGTCGTTGTGCTTGGCGTTGCTGACTAGCAACTACTTTCGTAGCGCAAGGAACGATTCTAGAGCCTTTACGCTGGCATTCCCATTGTGAAACTTCTCAGCAAATTCTCTGCTGAGTTTGTATGTCTTTGCCTGTAAATCAAGGTCATTGGCAAGGGTGACCAATTCATTTTCAATCGTTTCCGGCCGAATGTTTATAACGGGTTCGTCTTCACCCAATGAACCCATGTATGCCATAACCGCGCGGCCGGAAGCCATCGCCTCAACACCAATTGCGCCGTAATGACCAACACCGATTTGATCAACCAAGACATGAGAGCGATTAATTGCCCGGATTACTTGCTCGTGAGAACTAGCAACCATGCTTCGGTATCTAATAACACCCTGGCTATGCAGCTTTTCCAAGACTGGAACTATGTATTCGCTGCCTTTAAACCGAGGGTCAGATGGCAGGTGCATAACTATCGGACGCTCAGAAGGAGTTGGCAGCGCACTGCTAAATAGTTCACTCCCAACAATTGCCGGTACCCAAGTAGCATTAGGCATAAAGTGCAGCAAGTCACGAGTCGAGACAAAGGTTGCATCTGCCATCTGAGAGTTTTCGAGGTTTCGCTTTGTTATTTGTTCCAGTAACGCGTTATAGCTCTTGCTGAGTTTTCGATGCGGGCTTAACTCATCTAATTCGGCGTGTACTGACGGAATTCGAATGTCGCTACCATGAGCAATAACGCTGACAAGCTGACCTTGTGCCTGGCTAACTTTGCAGTCAAGTGACCATGATCTGATTCCGTTGCGATTTCGAAACGCATCAAAGTATTCAGAAATCACATGAGTGCGCAAATCAATTTCTGGCCAGTAATCAGCCCGACCACCAATTGCTTTACTTAATGAGCTAATCCAACCTTCTGAAGGAATCGACAGATCGGTAGTAAAGCGAAAAGAATTGTTATCCAGCATGAAGTTAACTGCATCAATGCCAGAGATGTCTCTTAAGGACTTTGCAATCTGAAAGCCTTGTCCGGCGACATTTGTTGGCCCAACGACCACGCGAACATCAGTTGAAGTCATGGGTTAGCCAATCAACAAAGGTCTTCGAATGAAATTCCCAACCCAATTCCTTTTCCACTTCATTCCAAGCCGGGTTAATCGAATCAAAGTCAATCTTTTCAAGTGCCTGACCTACCGATGACTCGCTAGCAAAATCGATAGCAAAACCTGTTTGATACTTTGAAACATAATCGCTCAAGAAAACTAGGTCTTGATTCACAATCACAGGTTTATGAAGTGCGATCGCATCTCCCAATTTGTTCGGAAAGCAATTCAATGTGTTGATGTCAACAGCAGGATAGGGAATTACTATTGCATCCGCATCAACCACATATGAAAGCAATTCGCTTGAGGGAACGGCACTTAAAAAATGGATTCGCCTATCGTTAATATCAATCACTTTTCCAAGAATTTCGTCCCAATCGCCATAACCCATCATCACAAGATGCGCGTTTTCTAATTCTGATTTTTGAAATCCTGATAGCAAAACATCAAGATTACGATCTGGGAAAAATCCACCGTGATATAGGAAAACTTTATCGTCAGGCTTTAACCCAAGGATCTGGCGTAGCTTTCCGGGTTTTGGTTGCGTGTGGACTCTCAGGCTATTGGGCAAGAAACCAACTGAATCTGCTGATCCAAATTTGCTACTCATAACATTGGCTAGCTGAGGAGTAACCGTATACGAACGATCTGCTTTTGCAACAAGACGAGCTTCTTGTACTGCCAAGATATTCTTTTGGCTTTGTGAAAGTGAAGCTTGCTCAGAATAATGCTCATGCGCATCAAACCAAAGTGCCGCACCATTCTTTTCTGCCATCTTCATAGCAACTTCGCCCGCCGGCAAATCACAACAGATAATTAGGTCCACGCCACGAACATTAAAAATTTCCAGCGCTTTATCGTAAATGAATAGTTTCTCGTCGACATTAGATGCATCAAGGGTTTGTGGACTTGACCGTAGCGATCTAATTCGATTCTTGGTCACCTTCACAATTTGATCGCTGTAGTAACCAAATGCGTGCCCGACTTTTGCGGCCAAACTCGCATCAAAATTCAGTCCAACCAATCCTCGCCTTGGAATCAGCAACGAAACATGAGTTTTGTGAATGTCAACTGAAATTTCACGAATTCCAGAGTTGTGAGCTAGAAGCATTACATTCCAGCCATTTTCATGCAGTAGTTCAATTTGCTGCATTACCCGACGGTCAAAAGTTGAAGTTACTTCCTCTGGCGCGATAACAACAGCCAGCGGCTTTGAAAGCGCAGAATTACTCACAAACCCAGCCTATCGCTCAACACCTAGCGCCTAAAGAATTCGTTTAGCAAAGGCCTTTGTAATTGAGCCAACAAGTGGAATTCTTTGTAAGCGGCCAAAAAGCCTTCGTAACTGAATGTTTTCCTGCAAGTCAAGACCCTTTAGTCGTGCGAAGACATTGAATCTGGAATCTTGATGTATTTCCGGAATCATCGCGATTAGATTTCCTTCAATCTTTATTCTCGAGGCATCTGCGAACACTTGTTGCCAAAAATCATCCGGGCCTTCATTTCCAAGATTTTGGAAAGTATTTGTCGATTCAGCAAATTTCTTAACGCTTAAATCCCAGTTAAATGATTCATGAAATGCACTTTGAGAATTGGCTTTTAACTCGCTTAAGTCACTGTTGTTGCAAATGTCGTGAACTACTTTTTCAAATGAGCCAAGTTCACTCCACTTGAACACTTCACCACAGCGTGCGGATTCAATTGTTTGCTGAACGAAAGGTAGTTCATTAGAAACAATTGCCAATCCAGCCGCTAAATACTGACCCAGTTTGTTAGGGGAGCAGTGGCTATAAGGATATGGGTGATCATATGGAATTATTCCAACATCGAATCCAGCCAGAGTTTCGATCATTTCATCGGAAGGCACTGGAGGATTCAGCGTTATCTTTAAATGCGATTTTTTGCTTACACATTTTTCAATCAGTTCTCTAAGTGATTGAGTGTATGGGCGCTCAGGAATAAACAAGTCCAAGGTTGCCTGATCCATCGAGGCATCCCATTTTCGGATCAAATCTTCGAGTCCTCGATGCGGGGCCGCATGGCCCATGTATACGAACTTAATTGGAGGGTTCGCTTTGTTCGATGACGATACCTCATGAGAGAGGGGCACCCAGTTCGGAACGACGCTGGCAACGACGCTATGCCGTTGACTGTAAAGTTCGGCAATACCTGGTGAAACCGTAACCACTTGATCCACCTTTGAGCACACAAGTGTTTCTAAGTTGAGCCAGAAGTCCTCTTCCGTTTTGGACATTTTGTCGGCTGGCGAGCTTCGATACATATCGACAAATACTTCTTGGGCATCATAAATAATCTTTGTTTCATCGTCCGCCCAAACTGCACTTGCGGCAATTGCTGAGATCAAATCATTGGCAATAACCAAAGAAGGAAAATCAAGTGTTGACGCTAGCCCTAACGCAGCGATCATTCTTTCAACTTGAGCTAGTAAATATGTATGGGTAACAGAACTGGATTCACTTGGGCAATCTAGGAATCGTTCTAAAACTTCAGATTCAGTTCCAGAAGTAATAGAAGAAAATTCCTCCATGGCCCAGCGGGCTGATTTATGCGAGCTTTCAAGTGTTATAACTGTTACTGAATTTTGAGTGCCTTGCGAAACGCAGACCCCAACACCTTTTTGTGACGGTCTTGATTTCGTTCCCAAGAATTGCCAAATTTCTACTCTTTCGAAACTGGAATCCAGGCTTTCTTTCCAATACAAGTGCCTTGGATCCAGATCAAATTGAATCGGTGTTAGCACAACCGCGAATGGGCTAGGACTCAATGAGTGATTCTCTCCTAGCAATCGCCTACTCCTCGCTGTTAGTTAGAACCACAAACTCTCTTTTTGAGTATGAAAAGCGGTCTAACTCGACCCATCCTAACTGCTCTAAGTCTGGCAACCTGGTGTCCTTACTTGTAAGTAGCAAGTAGTTTGAATCAAAACGACTCGCATACTCTGATAATTCTGTCGCCGATAATTCTGCAAAGCCACGAAGGCCACACGCTGGTCCAAATCCGCCAAGAGGTTCAAGCCTGGTTAAGTATTCAGCCAGTGCTTCGCCTCCGTATGGAACATACTTACAATCCACAACTACTGCCCGGCGCGTACTCAAGCGAACCCAATCTCGCTTTGGATCCATGGTGATTGTTTCGCCGACGGGAACAGATGCCTGGATTCTCTCGCCAACACCTCGATAAGAACTGTCGAAAGATAAGACTGGTAGCTTTAACGCAAAACTAGGCCCAGAAATTGCTGTTAGCGCGAGAAACGCAGCCATAGTCCCAGCAAACGGGACAACATACTTCTTATAAACTGGGACGGAAAAGTATGTGTCATTGACCTGCTTACGATCTATCGCATGCTTACTAATTAGCAAGAATATAGCGAGAGCCAACACTGAAGCTTTCATGTTCGAGAGATAAGCGGCATCACTTGGAGCAATCAGATAAATGGTGCCCGATAGAACGGCAACATAAAACACGGGCTTTGATATTCGTGCCATCAATCCGATATGGAGAGCAAGCGAAACTGCGGCCAGTGACACCGTCAGTACACCAATTCGATAAGCGTTTGTTTGCTGGAATAGCTCGCCAAAAAATGGAACATTTAATCGATCGGCCAATACGACAAGAATATTTGTTGCAACGATACCCAGCATCAAAGTCTTGAAGAACTTTCGAGTCACTGAACTACTGGTTAAGCCAACACTCAAAAAGGCAAGTAGAAAAACTAATGTAAGGCCAGCAGCACCTGTCACTAATCGATCCAAGGTCCAGGTATTTGCATCACAATGGTACGGAATCAAGTCACGGCAAACTGTAAGGAAGTCATTAGAGTTCCCCGCGACAGGTCTGAGAGTGAGAATAATTCCAACGACAGCAAAAGACGAAAGAGTTTGAGCCAAAACTACAAAATCAATTTTTCGAGTATTTATCCAACTAATGAACAACCAAACGAAAAGGATTACTCCCGCGAGCAATCCATTCTGAACGTGCATGATTGCAGCAAGAATCGCAATCCAACCGGCTAGACTTGCACGCTCGACCAGCAATAAACCGATAACCAGTAGGGCAAGCGATCCTCCCATCACATGGGGGATTGCTCTAGCAAGTGCTGGCGTAGTCGTGCCCAAAAAAGCCACCGGCCCCAAAACGAGAATTACTGTTGCCAAAATTGAAACTGCAACGTTTTCTTTAGAACTGACTACAAAAACGATCAATGAAATCGCTAGTGAAAGTACGAATAGGGCAATTAACCAGTAAAGAAAATAGACACCACCAAGAAGCCCAATTCGTTCACCAAAACCTGTAATCAGATCAAAAGCAATATGTGGCTGTGGTGCATTGACAACAAAGTAATCGTTCTTAAATAGATCCTGATTTACTGACTGCATTCCTCGCGGCGAGAGCACCCATTGGTCATCAACGCCTGCACGGTAACCATAGCGAAGTTGCAGTCCAGCCCCGAGCGTCAAGAAGCTTGCAATACACGACTTCCAGGGAAGATGTTTAGTTCTCATTATTCAAGCCTAATGCCAATGCGATTGGGAATTTACATAATATTCACTGAAAACCAACGTTAGTTAATGAGTTAATAACCAATGTTGTAAATATGTAACGGTAAACTATTAGAGTGCGCATAAGTGTTGTAGTTCCTTGCCGCAATAGTGAGCAATACATTCAAGAGACTTTGCAGTCGCTTCATAAAGCTCTTTCTGTCAACGACGAAATAATCACAGTCGTGAACGGCAGCAACGATAACACTTTAGAGATAATTAACACGACTAAATCTTTCCTCATTGATGGCCCCACGATTGTTGCCTATGAGTCATCACAAGGTCTTGGAGCTGCTTATCAAGAAGGCGTAAAGCAGGCGCGAGGCAAATTTATTGTTTTAACTGCCGATGACTTACCCTTCGGGATATCCGACTGGATCTCTGCCGCTAAAGCTGAAACACCATCTGGATTAATCATTGGTTCTAAAGCGCACCCAGACTCAGACGTTCAACGATCTTTTCTAAGAAATCTAATAACTTCAGTCTTTAAAGTATTGAGAAAGGTCCTTCTTAAAACTTCGGTAGGAGATTCCCAAGGCACATTCTTTTTGCAAGGTAACTGGGTAAAGTCCTTTGGTGACGAGCAGGCAGTGTCGGATTACATGTGGACGACTTATCTCGTTTCTTATGCTGAAGTAATCGGAATTAAACCAATTGAAGTTCCAGTGAAACTAGTCGAAACTCACAACAATCACGGCTCGCGCGTCACAATTAAAGATCTATTCGAAAGTATTTACTCATTGATTAAACTCAAGAGAAAGATAAAGATCTGGAAAGCAAAATCAAACAAGATTAATCCAGAAGATTTTGTTTGTGAAACTTTTCCAAAACCGAATTTGGAGCACCAGTAGTGAAACCAGTCTTTGTAGTCGCACTGGCGGTATATGGCGTACTAAGCGCATCAGGACTAATTCTTCTTAGGCTATTTCTACCAAGAGCAATTGAAGGCTTTAAGAACTCCAACATGTCGGGCAGAGTTTTGCTAGCAGCCACATTAGGACTGCTTGCCTACACCGCGAGCCTAATGATCTGGCTATGGATGATTTCGAGTATTGAGTTAACGATCATTTACCCAATAGCAGTCGGAATCGTTACGGTCCTAGTTGCATTTGGCTCTATTTTGTTCCTTAATGAGCCATTGAAACTTGCTCATGCCTTAGGCGCTGCATTGGTACTCGCGGGCGTTACGGTGCTTTATCGAGCAGCTGGCTGAGTAAGTCTGCAACTAAGCAAATATTAGTGACGCGAAGTACCTTACGAGGTGCTGTAGTGTTTTGTATCAATGAATGTGGACAAATCACCAAAAAACGGAATTCAGCAGCAGCGAAGGCTACTGATCGGCGCTTTCATTGCTTTTTCTATAGGAAATCTATTCTTTTTGGTGTCTCGAATTAATTCTTCAGAATCTCGATTGTTCCCCGAGGGAACCAACATTCACCACGGTTGGCCATGGCGAAATGGTGACCACATGTACTACGTTTCAAGTGCGATCGAATTGGCTGGCTATGGCTATACCAATGCCTTGATCATCACAACACATATATTTCGTGATTGGCCTGGCTGGTATCAAGATTTAGACTTCGGTTTTCAAAGCATTGATTCGGCCCCGTTGATTTACGCTCGTGCTGTCCTTCCATTAGCTATGGCGCTTGGCTTCAAGATTTTTGGTGTCTATGGATTAGCAATCCCAGTGCTACTAGCTGGAATTGTTTCAGTTATTGGATTAATCCGATGGTTGTATCTGCAGGGTGGACCACTACTAGCTGCATCGGGATTGGTTACTGCCTCAGGAAGCCTACTTTTTGTTAAATACGGAGCAGGAATTTTTACTGAAGCGTTTCTGATTTTGATCACTGTTTCATGGTTATTCTTACTACCCTTTAACGCCAAACGCATAAAGCATGGCTATCCAATACTTGGGTTAGTGGTGTCCATAATCATGCTTGGATTTGTGAGGCAAGCCCCACTGTTGCCGCTGAGTGTGCTGTTTACTGGTTGGTTTGTAGCCCTGGTTTCAACGCGAAAATTTCTTAATCCTTGGTTCAATTATTCGCTTGCTGGTGCTACTGTGACTCTGTTGACTTATGGCGCTATTTCTCAATGGGCACCCCTTACTGGCTATACGCCTGCTACCGCGAACCAGGCCGCTAACACAATTGCGGCGAAAGCTGGTGTCGAAGGGTATAACAGCCTTTGGAGTTGGGCCGGTTATGGCGCAAGATACACCTTTGACAACATTGCGGTCTCAGACAAATTCATGTTTGTCTTGTTACCACTGTTTTTCATTGGCGCTTGGGTGCTAAGGCGAACCTCTATGCCCTACATCGCATTTGCAGTCTTTGTTACATCCATTCCGTACATGATTGCGGCTTATCCTGAATATCGGTTTCTTTCAACCGGAGTCGTGTTCTTTCTAGTTGTATGTTCTTTTGGTTTGTTCGCCCTTATTCCCTCAAGACTAAAAGAAATGTCACCAGCCGAATATCAGACAAATTACTTTGCAGACCCTAGCCCTAAGTTCAATAAAGGTTTAAGTTTTTCAATCTGTGTGTTTTTGATTATTCAGTTAGCGGCGACAGTTTTTGTATACCAACCCAACAGGTCAGATTTGATTTTGAGTGAGCCAATTGGGACTGCTCTGCCAGCATTATCGGGACAAGAAGGCCAGCTTGAATGTTACGGAAACAATGCCCAAGTCTGGCTGATTACCCCTGATGGAAGTAGATACGCAGTTTCCGGAACAGCGCTATCGCACAGTTTCAACTCTATTAAGGCTACGTCAGCAAGTAAGAAAATCGCTCGATACATGACTTACGAAGCAACTTCACCATTCATAAAGAGATGCCTTGCTGCTAGTGATAGTTCTCGAAGTTAAGGCTTTAACCTAGCCCAATAACATTCACCTTAGACCAAGGAACCTCTTTGATCCATTTATCTTGAATTGGATCACCGTTAGAGACTTTAGATCCGTCAAATGCGATGACAGTTAAATCATTATAGAAATCATCTTCAATGTCTTTAACGAAATCTTTTTCCCCACCACCGAGCAAAGCGCCGCTCCAAGTGCTGTGTGCGTAGTTGTACAAACCGTAATTACCAAAAAGACCAATACTCATTCGAGTGCAAAGATATGCTTCGTAGTTTCGAATTTTGTCATCGGAGTTTAAGCAAACTACCGATGGATTGTTTTGGGATTCACCTACTGCAACAACTGCTTTGCTCCAAGTTTTGTTGACAGACTTATCCAGCTTGAGTGGAAAGTTAACATATTGACCTAATGTGCCATCAAATACAAAGATGGCTATCAATCCACACGACACCACTAGTGCCTGAATATCATTTATTCGGAAAGATTGGCTGTAAACAAACAACAAGAAGTACGGCACAAATAGTGCACACAAAACGACCGCCAACTTGGTAGCTGCATAACGAATAGTAAATCCTGGGGTGGCTACTAATGAGGCGAAGATTATGATGGCAAAGTATCCCATCAACGTCGCCACAATGAATGTTGAAAAATTGATTGATTGACTACTGTCTCTCAACAACCATGTAGCACCCAGAAGCGCCGCAATCAGCACAATCGCTGAAGCGCTGGCCGTTGCCCCAAGTAGTCCCAGTGGTGCGGTTGTTGCTTTGATCTTGTCCAGAGTGACCAATTCCAAATTGCTTGCTACGAATAAAGCAAGCGCACCTAACAAAATCAAGACAAAGAAGATCATTGATCTAAGTAGCAATGATTCGCGACTTAAGTCTCTAAATCTCGTTATTCGTCGACTCCAGTTAAATTGTCTCGCGATTGAATAAATCAAAAATGCAAGGACTATAAAATTTGTCGCAGGTGCAAGTGGGTACCAAACTTTTCCTGCCGAGTAAACAAGCGCAGCAATCAAGAAAGAAAGAAATGCTCTAGTTTCTTTCTTAAAGTCAGAATTGTTTAATGTAGCAGCAAGAGCAAGTGCTGATGATAGGTAAACAGTAGAGATGACAGCAGTTAGGTGGCCAGATGAAATCAGAGAAGAGATTAGCGCGTAACTGAATACGGACTGCACTGCAATCAAAGAGATAAGTTTTACACTGCTCAAAGATTTCATTAAAAACAAGGTGGCAAAGTTTGAGAGCGCTACAAAGAGTATCGCAAGAATTCCATATTCGATTTTGAGCAACTTGGCATTATCAACTAACTGCATAGTGGCAGAGAGGTCAAAAAGGAATTGCAAAACAGCCTGAGGCACTATTAAATGCTCACCGCCGCCAAACGCTAATCCCGGTGAAACGATGGGACCTGAACCATCCTTGATTCCACTCGCTAAACCTTCAAGCCAGGCCGCATTGTCTTCGCCAGTAGTTGAAAGAAACTGCAATGCTGAAACATTAGATCCTCTTGCCCAGTAAAAACAAATGATTAATGCAGGCAGCGATGCAAGCATAGGCAAGTACTTCGCTGACTCCACTGTCTCGAAATAGAACGGGTTTGATTCGCTAAGTTTTCTAAACGTAATCAGAATTGAGATGTAAAAGAACATGGTTATGACAAGTGCAGCACCAGAGTTCTTTCCGAAAGGGTATGAGCTGAAGGAAACAACAAGCGAGGTCAATGCTAGTGACGCAAGTAAAGCAATTAATGAAATCAATATGCTGCGACTGACAATCGAAGCAACCACTAGCGTTATTGCTCCAATTAAACTTCCCTCAGCAGAAGATGTGAGCAGGAAACCGAGGGCTCCCCCCACGCCGATCGACGGAACTATGAGGCTGTAGAAGCTGCCCTTGGGAACTCGTTCCGAAAGTTTCATAAACACAATTATCGTCTATTTGATGATGTTGAAAGGCATCAAGGATTCCATAGGTTTACATTGAGAGTTGTAATGAGCAGCTAAGTAGGAAAAACGATAAGATTGGGCTTATTACCTAGAAATATCGTGCTTTGGAATGGTGAAAAATGGACATCAAAGGAAAGAAATTCCTTGTTATTGGCGGCGCTGGATTTATTGGTAGCCATGTAGTTGCCGAGCTCTTGAAGCATGACGTAAAAGAAGTCATCGTTTTTGACAATTACGCTCGTGGTAAGTCTTCAAATTTGAGGGAGCAGCTGCAGGATCCTCGTTGCTCGATATTCCCAGATGGTGGGGATATTCGCGAAGTTGATGTCCTAAATAAAGCGGTTTCGCAAGTCGATGGAGTTTTCCATTTAGCCGCAATGTGGTTACTTCACTGTAAGGACTATCCACGAACTGCGTTCGATGTCAACATTCAGGGAACATTCAACGTTCTGGAAGCATGCGTTAACAACAATGTAGAGCGCCTAGTTTATTCGTCTTCGGCGTCCGTTTATGGGGATGCTTTAGAGGTTCCAATGACCGAAGAGCACCCTTTCAACAATAGAAACTTTTACGGTGCGACCAAGATCGCAGGAGAGGCAATGGCACGCGCCTTCCATGATCGGTATGGACTTAGCTATGTCGGTCTTCGATACATGAATGTTTACGGACCGCATCAGGATCAGACAGCGGCCTACACTGGCGTAATTCCAATTATGCTCAACAAAATTGATGCAAATGAAGCCCCAACTATCAATGGTGATGGCACCCAAGCATATGACTTCGTGACAGTACAAGATACAGCGAGATGCAACATATTAGCCATGCAGGCTGAAGTTAATGACGAGTTCTACAATGTCGGCACCGGCGTACAAACAAGCATAAAAGAGCTGTGCGATCTAATTCTGGAATTACGCGGTTCCGATCTCACGGTAACTTACAACCCATATTCTGCTGAAGATGCCCGTCAATTCGTTCAGAACAGAATTGGATCACCAGATAAGGCAACCAGAGACTTGCAGTTTACTTTCCAAGATTCGCTTGAAGATGGATTACTTAGTCTGATTGATTGGCGCACTAAGCCGGAGAATCAATAATGGAAAAAAGAAGCATCGCGATCTCTCTTCCTAGTACCGGTGAAGAGGAATGGTTAGCAACCAAAGGCCCACTTGAATCAGGTTGGTTGACGCAAGGTCCAGAGGTAGCAAAGTTTGAACGGACGTTTGCTCAAATGCACAATGTTAACCACGCACTTGCCACAACTAGTTGCACCACAGCTATGCACTTGATGCTTGCAGCAATAGGTATTGGCCCCGGCGACGAAGTAATCGTTCCTGCCTTTACTTGGGTAGCAACAGCAAATGTCGTGGTTTATTGCGGCGCAACACCGGTCCTTGCCGACGTTGATCCAGCCACAAACAACATTGACCTAAATGATGTAGTTAGCAAAGTTACTGATAAAACTAAAGCAGTTATCGCTGTACACCTTTTTGGATTGTGCGCCGACATTACAAAACTTCAATCTATGTTGCCTAAACACATCCCAGTATTTGAGGACTGCGCGTGTGCGGCTGGAGCCAGTCTCCGCGGTGTTCCAGCTGGAGGATTAGGGCTTGCAGGAGCTTTTTCATTCCATCCGCGCAAGTCAGTGACAACCGGTGAAGGTGGCATGCTAACAACAAATGATTCAGCCTTGGCTGAAACTGCTGACATGTTGCGAAACCATGGTGCGAGCATTTCCGAAGAAGTACGGCACAAAGGAGCTCATCCCTATTTGCTTCCAGACTTCAATGTCCTTGGATTCAATTATCGAATGACAGACCTTCAAGGTGCAGTTGGAAATGTTCAGTTGGCAAAGTTAGATAAGTTTGTTGCTGAAAGGCAACAATGGGCCGATTACTATCGCTCTGAACTTTCAGACATTTCTTGGCTGCGGATGCCGTTAGATCCAGAAGATGGACAGCATGCCTGGCAATCATTCGTCACTTTTGTTGATCCGCAGGATGCACCCATGGAGCGAAATGACATTATGAGTAAACTTCAAGAGCTTGGGATTTCGACAAGACCTGGAACTCACGCTGTACACATGCTCGGCTATTATAGTGAGCGCTTCGGCTATAAACCTCAGGATTTACCAGGAGCACGATCCTGTAACGACCAGACTATGGCAATCCCACTTCATAATCGAATGAACGAACAAGATTACGAATATGTCGTCAACGCTCTGAAGAGTTTTTAGGTCAATAAATGTGTGGAATATGTGGAGTAATTGACTTCTCGGGTGCCCCAGTTCCTCTACCTGAATTAAAGGCAATGAGTGATGCTATCGCTCATCGAGGCCCAGACGGGGAAGGATTCTTTACATCTGAAAATGTGGGTTTTGGACACAGGCGCTTAGCAATCATTGACTTGTCACCAGAAGGAAAGCAGCCACGCACCACCACCGATGGCATTCTCACTATCACTTATAACGGCGAACTTTATAACTATCGCGAACTTCGAAAAGAATTGCAATCTCTAGGGCATCGGTTTACTTCTGAGACTGACACCGAAGTACTTATCTTGGCCTGGTTGCAATGGGGACCGAGTTCTGTCGAAAAATTCAATGGAATGTTCGCTTTTGCTATGTGGGACGATCGGGATAAATCGGTTTACTTAGTAAGAGACAGATATGGAATCAAGCCCCTCTATCTTGGAACCTTTGGAAGCAAAATCCTATTTGGATCGGAACAAAAAGCCATTCTGGCAAACTCTAATTCGAAAAATGTTTTGGACAAAAAGGCACTACTTGAATACTTTACTTTCCAAAATATATTTACTGACCGAACTTTGGTCGAGGGTATAAGTATTCTGCCAGCGGGTTGCATGCTTCGAATTGACACAAGGAATCGAGCAAATCAAAAGTTAACAAGATATTGGGATTTTCACTTCTCAAGTCCAGATCCAAACATTGATGAACGTGAATATGAGGAAGAACTAGATCGACTCTTGCAGCAGGCTGTTTCAAGACAGCTAATGTCAGATGTACCGCTTGGCTCCTATTTATCAGGAGGAATGGATTCAGGAACTATCACGGCGCTGGCAACTCGTGAAATCAAAGATCTAAAGACTTTTACAGTCGGGTTTGATTTATCTTCGGCATCTGGACTGGAACTTGGGTTCGATGAACGAAGAAGAGCAGAAGCTATGTCGGCGCTCTTTAAGACCGAACAATATGAAATGGTTCTCAAGGCGGGAGATATGGAGCGCGCGCTGCCGCATGTCGCTAGAGCGATTGAGGAGCCAAGAGTCGGGCAGAGTTATCCCAATTATTATGCGGCACAACTCGCAAGTAAATTTGTAAAGGTTGTACTTTCCGGAGCGGGTGGGGATGAGCTATTTGCTGGTTATCCATGGAGGTATTTCATTTCCGCAACCGCCGAATCTTTTGATGACTACATTGATGATTACTATAAGTATTGGCAAAGAATGCTCCCCAATGCGGAACTAAAGCAAGTCTTCAGTCCCATCTGGAGCGATGTAAGTGACGTTTGGACTAAAGATATTTTTCGAGATGTTTTCGCTAATCATGCAAATGATTTGGCTGAGCCGGCTGACTTTATAAATCACTCACTGTATTTTGAAGCCAAAACATTTTTGCACGGGCTTCTAGTTGTGGAAGACAAATTAAGCATGGCGCATTCTATTGAAAGTCGAGTTCCATTCCTAGACAACGAGTTAGTTGACTTCGCCATGGCATTACCAGTTAACCTCAAGTTAAAGAATGTCGGGCCAAAAAATAGAGTAAACGAAAACGAAGTGCTCATCAAAAAAATGAGTAGGTCTTCGAATGACTCAGATGGAAAGCTGGTATTGCGTAAAGTTATGTCAAGGTACATCCCAGCTGCAATCACCGACTCACGCAAACAAGGTTTTTCAGCACCTGACTCATCATGGTTTAGGGAAGAAAGTCGTAAATTTGTTGAAGAAAGATTACTTCAAAAAGATTCCCCGATTTACCAGTACCTTGACGATAAAAGTATCCATAAAATTGTCGACGATCACATTAGCGGTAGCGAAAATAGGCGTTTGCTGATTTGGTCATTGCTTACGATGACACAAATTCTCGAATAGATAGAAAATTCCATGAAAATCCTAATTGTAGGTGCAACCAATTTAACAGAACGAGTGATGCGAGAGATTCACTCTCTTGATTCCGTAAGAATATGTGGAGTTATTACTTCGCCCAAAACATTTCAAATTAGTTACTCCAGAGAGTCCGTAGTCAATATGAAACATGCTGATTTGACTTCCATATGTGATGAATTGGCGATACCACACATCTCGACGGACAATGGAATGAAAAACCAAGCAATTACTGATTTTATTGAATCAGTAAAGCCAGACTTGATGGTTGTTTGCGGGTGGTACTACATGATTGGAAAGTCAATTCGAGACATAGTTCCAGCTATTGGTGTGCACGCTTCCCTCCTGCCCAAATATGCAGGAGGTGCACCACTAGTTTGGGCAATGTTGGAAGGAGAGCCTGAAACGGGTGTATCTGTTTTTGGACTTACTGACGGTGTTGACAACGGAAAAGTTTATGGCCAAGTAAGTTTTGAAATTCTTCAAGATGATGACATTTCTGATTTGATAATAAAGTCTGAAGAGGCGAGCATCGCATTACTAAAAGAGCTATTTATTAGTGGCGCTCTCATGGGAATCAATCCAGATTCTGAACCAAAAAATGTTGTAGAGGTTTACAGACAGAGATCGCCTGATGATGCTGAGCTTGACCCGAGTGGTACACCTGAATATTTCGAACGAATGATTAAGTCTCAAACTCATCCATATTCAGGCGCGTTTAGTGTTGTTGATCAGAAAAAAGTAGTCATCTGGAAAGCTAATGTTATTCAATATTGCGGCGCAATGGGAATTTTACATTCTTCAAAAAATCTCAAACATTTGCACCTAAACAACTCCTGTATAGAGATGTTAGAATTTGAGATTAGAACTTAATTTATGCAAATCTCCATCAATTAAGTTTAGGAAAATTTTTGCAAAAGAATCCATAGAATGATTGGCTAAAACGTAATCCCTACCCGAATGACCGATTGCAGTTCTCGTGTGCACGTCGAGAACGAGATTCTCTAATACTGACTCAAGTGTTTTGGGTGATGCATGAACAATTGGACAATCCTTCGTAACCGACCAGGTATCAAAAAAATCTCTTGTAGGGCCACCAAAACCACCTACAACTACCAGTCCACAGGACATCGCCTCAATCGCATTCAGCGCATAACCATCCGCAAATAATTGGTCAACGTGGATGTCTATAACGGTCTGCATCAGATGTAGAACCTCGCCATTACTCGCACCTTCAATAAGCACTAGGTCTACAGGTAAACCTTTTTTAATTAAATTTTCCACTGCGCTAATCACAAATTCAGTGCCCTTTACACCACGATGATTCGGTGAATGGCCAATTGTGACTCTATCTGGATTTTTCGGTCCTTGAGGTACGGTCGGCTTCCATTGATTGGTATCAATAGAAATAAGATTAGGGTGAACGTAGTCAAACCGCCCGAACCCATCAAAAATCATTGAAGTCAGAGGAACAAAGGTATCGGCATTCTTCACCCAATACTTGACTCGCGCCTCAATTTCATCTTGCTTCAGAGCTTGCTCTGGATAAGAAATTAACAAACCCCTTAGCCAGTCGTAATTCTTAAGGTTTCTAAAAACATATGAATCCCCTCCATAGGGGATAACTACAGTGTGAACCTTGGCCAACTTAAGTAAATAGGACTCAACCTTGTAGTTGATAACTCCTAGTTTTATGTGATTGAGCACTAATCCTGTGCAAGAAAATGCTGCAATGTCTTTAGTTACCAAAATTTTAGCAAAAATGTATAAATAACAAATATGGAAAGCAAAAGACCTAATCAGAGCAGGTGATTTAGTAACAGCTCCAAATTGCTCAATGACAATGTCGTAGTCACTTTTGCTGGAAATAGAATTAACATGAGAAACAATAGTTTCAGATTCAAATCCAATCTGCTTGATCGCAGATGACCAATACTTATAACTTATGAGAGGCTCTATTCCCCAGACAACTTTCCTCACGGGTCTGGAACTAAACCCTTTTATAAATCTAGCACTGATAGCTATAAAGACTAATGAAGTCAAAAAGATAGGACTTAAGATCGAAAAAAATATGCGATATGAAAAAGCTAGTAGATTCCAAGTGGCTTGCCTTAAATTCATCTCGCACTCAATCTCCGAGATCCGCGGATAGTGATGCCATAGGGATCGACCGCCTGATGAACTACGTCAAGTTTCGCTTCGTCGAACCACTCTAGAACTTCGTCCAAGTTATGGCGACTACAAGTCGAGGGATGGTACCAGTCGTAGTTGACGCCGACATTCTCATCAAACGAAAGGTCATTACTCCAGAAGTTCTTGAACATAAAGTTGTAAATAATGTCATGAAGCTTCTGTTTGCCAGAAGAAATTTCCAGCAAATCAACATTAGGAACGTCAATTTCAATGTCTAAGCTTCTCAAAATCCGGGCGAATTCTGTTATTTGCCGCATGGATACAAGTGATTGTTCAAATCCTAGAGATGAGATCTGCTCCCTGATGTAGTCGTCAGCGAACTCTCTAAGCGGCCCTTTCTTTTTATAAACGTAAATTGCTATTTCTCCACCTCTAGCGAGGAGTGTGGTCAGGTTTAGAAAGGCAGCCTTAGGATCAGGGGTGTGATGAAGCACTTCTTGGCAGTAGATCAGTGAAAAAGTTCCCAAAAAACTAAGCTCTCCCAGTAAATCACCTTGGAAAACTTCCACATTTTTAAATGATTCCAGATTTTGTGATGCCACGATGTGAGAGACTAAATCCACGCCAACTACTCGCACGCTATCGTTAACGGCGGAAGCTATCAGTTTGGTTATGCGACCATTTCCGCATCCCGCATCTAAAATGGAGTCTTGATCATTAAACCACTTTGCGAAAGTTTGCGGGTTATCAAATCCATTTCTTCGCATTATCCATTGATAGATATCTAAATTCGAATTCAGGGTGGCGTCGAAATAATCATCCGCATGAAAATTCCACTTGTCTTCAAAACTTTTGGCGGTCTGTTCAGTGTTTGGATTGTAATTAGTCATTTTGGCCCCAAGGATGCGATTTGTTGTTCTTTAATTCTAGGGTCCTAACCTCTAATTAGGCATCAATAAATCTTCTATTGTTGAATATATAGCGCTCAACAACCTAAATTTGTACTTACACAAATTACAAAGAATCTACAACAACCGATGAAACCAGCAACCTTTAGTATTATGCAAAATGTGGGTTCATCGAAACTTAAATCAATCTCTGCGGATATTCTCATCTTTACTGGTCAAACTTTGATACTTCCGATACTTTTTCTTGGTGCGCTATTGAGCCGCTTAGTGCGTTCAAAGGAAGTTTCCATAGGATTCGGGCCAGAACCGATCAACCCTTTTCATAGTAAATCTCTCGCAGCACTTGGGTATAAGAGTAAAAGTTTTGTTTCACATAATTATTACATTGGTAGCGAGTTTGACATCGTCTTAGATAGAAAAAATTTGTTCATGCAAATTTTTGATAAGGCGTACTTTAGGACAGCATTTTACGCAGTGTTTAGGTTTAACGTCCTTTTCTTCTATTTCCACGGTGGGCCAATTGGGTTTCCGTCAAAGATTTTTTGGCGCCTGGAGTGGTTGATTTATAAGCTGGCCGGAATTAAAGCAGTTGTCATGCCTTATGGAGGTGACGTTCAAGATCTGCGTAGAAATCCGAACCTACTCTACAAAGATGCATTGTCAAGAGATTACCCAAACTCGTGGACTCGGGAAAAAATAGTTGCAAGGAAGGTTAATCACTGGCAGCGACACGCAGATCATGTTATCTCCGGTTGCGACTGGGTTAACTATATGTCTTATTGGGATACCTTGTGCATTTCTCACTTTGCTATTGACACTGAAGCTATAAATTATGTTCCCATTGCCCGGAATGAAACGAAGTTAAAGGTTCTTCATGCTCCAAACCATCGAGCAATTAAGGGAACAAGTGCGATCGAAATGGCAATAGAAAAGTTAAAAAGTGAAGGATTAGAAATAGAGTTGATGCTGATTGAAAAGAAGCCAAATACAGAAGTTTTGAAGGCAATTGAGGAATGCGATTTGGTTGTCGAGCAACTAGTGATTGGCTGGTATGCACAGTTTGCAATTGAGGCCATGGCTTACGGAAAGCCTGTTGTTTCTCATCTAGACAAAGATCTAGTGTCTTTGTACGTATCAAAGGGTTTGTTGGAAGAAAATGAACTTCCGATAATCTTGTCAGACACCGTTTCCATCGAAGAAACGCTTAGAGACTTCTATTACAATCGCAACGATTACCTTGATAAGTCTGCGAATGGACCGAAGTATGTTGCGAAACACCATTCACTAGAAGCGATAGGTGCACTTTTTTCAGATGTGATTCAAGATTTGAAGTGATTGATGGCAACAATCTAATTTGAAATTAGACTGTGTAATCCAGTATGTAATGAAGTGAAATTGTTACTCAATAATTCTGCAGCCCTAGAGCTGTCTGCTATCAAATCATCTTCTTCTTTAACTATAGTAAATAATGGAGAAATCCCAAGTTGATTTCCAATTTCTTCTGCTATTTGGCGAATAGATACTGTTTCAACTCCACAGACATTTACTACTTCGGATCCTAAAGCCGATACCCGACCGTTCACCAACCTGGAAACATCATCAACATAAATGGGATTCACTCGAATCCCATCGTTTCCAGCGAGCGTAATCGGTGTGCCAGATTTTATTGAGTTAATTAGTCGTGGGATAAACATATGAGGTTTTTGCCGTGGCCCGTACATGAAAAAAAGCCTCAGAATATCCACATCAAAAATCTCTTTGTAGTTATTGGCAAAGATTTCAGCTGCAAGCTTCGTTCCAAAGTACTGCGTCAATTGAGTCGGCGCCTCGAGTTCGGAGTCGCTACTTAAGGGTGCTTTTCCGCGCCGATAGATACCACCAGTCGAAGCCAGAACAAATTTAGTCACGCTGCTCTTGTGCGCAAAATCCAAAAGTTTTGCCGTGCTATTCAAATTAACATTGAAAACGTCCATGGCGGAGTCCGGAAAGTCTTTGAATTTATCCGATTGGGCCAGGTGAATAACTGCGTGCAACCCTAGAGGCAAATTATCTGTTGCCCAGTCAGACGATAAGTCAATTGGCAGAGATACAACATTCTCGTTGGGAGATTTAATTGCATTTCTTGAAACGGCGTAGACCTGAAATTCTCGGGATAGGTCCATAACTAGCTGCTGACCTAATAGCCCTTGTGAACCAGTAATTAGAACACTTTTTCTAGCCTGCATCATTACTCATTTCGCCCAAATCGTTGATTCAAGAGTACAGTTAGAAGAGAAAAGAAACACCTAGCCCGGGATTTACTGCCACCACTAAGGGAAATTTTGAGAGTACTGCACGCCCCGTTCACAATTGCTGGGCATGTGACTGCACTTTCAGAGGCGGAAAGAAGACTCGGAATTGATAGCAAAACACTCGCTTTGTATCCAGACCGATTTGGGTTCGAAGCGGATGTAACTTTTGCTAAATCCACTGCGCGAAGTGAGCTTGCTCGGCCAAGGTTAATCAAGACTATTTTAAATAATGCTGATGTCGTGCATTTCAATTTTGGAACTAGCGCAACAGTGCAGAAGTCCGCATTTCAAGGAAGATACTCTGTTGAGGCACTTGCAAAGTGGCTTTATTTAAACACCCTCGGACTCATTGAGCTGAGCGATCTAAGGCTTTATCAAAAGGCTGGAATAAAAATCGTAGTCAGTTTTCAAGGCGATGACGCACGTTGTTTAACCCGCGCAGAAAATCCGCTACTTTTTGATGAGGCTGGATATTATTCAGAGAAAAGCAACAGAGTGAAGAGTAGTCGTTTGCGAAAATGGGAGACCTTCGCTGACCACATTTTTATTCTTAACCCAGATTTGGTAACTTACTTCAATCGAAAAGTATCCTTCCTGCCATATTCGATTAAGAGTTCCCTTCCATCTTTAGACCAGCATTCGTTAAAGTTTGATGAAGAACGGCCACTACGAATCGTGCATGCGCCCTCTCATGATGGAGTAAAGGGAACACGATTTGTTTTAGACGCCATTGAGAATCTAAAGGCATCAGGTCTTTCAATAGATCTTAAGTTGGTTCGTAATTTGTCAAATAGTGAGCTGCTAACGGAGATTCAAAACTCCGATCTGCTTATAGATCAATTGCTTATTGGATGGTATGGAGGCGTTGCGGTTGAAGCAATGAACATGGGAGTGCCCGTAATCTCATTCGTGAACACAGAAAGTTGTGCAGTAATTCCTGAACTTATGAACTCAACTATTCCTATTTTGAATAGCTCAACGAAGGATTTGGAACGTACAATTATCGACTTTTACAGCAGTGGTCTCGAGGTCCGAAAATCTATAAGCAATTCCTCAGTGTCATTCGCTACCAAATGGCATGACCCACTTCGGGTGGCATCCTCTACTGTTGAAACATATAGTGAAATTACGAAGCCAGGTGTTTAGTCTTGATTAATGATGCAGACTTACTTGCTGATAAATATCTTGCAATAAGAGCCTTGATTACATTGGACGAAGAATGTGCAATAGCTCTCAAAAAGAAGTACACGGGAACTCGAATGCAAGAATTTGAAGGTCTTTTGAAAGATGTTTTTGAAGGTCATGAGATTTCCCAACAAAAATCTCTTTATGTACGAGTTTTTGAAAGAGCCCCATTAGTTTTTCAAATGTTTATTCAGAGAAGCCTTATGCGAGTGCCTAAGGCTTACTATTGGGCGCTAAAGAAGTCTGGGATAAGACACCATGCATTCTAGTTTAGATTCCAAATTAATCGTTCTGCATGCGCTTCGTCCCACAAGCAGGAAAACTACAATCGATCACGTAGGGTCACTAACCGCGATTAGTGGTGATGAAAATGTCTCCTATTTACATTTTTCAAACCCATTGACTCCAGAAATTTTGCACATGGACTGCAATATCTTTGTGATTAATTACGATTTTTTAAACTATCGATTTACGCCTATGTGGAAATCGATCAAAGATAGATTCAAGGAAGTTGCGCAAAGAGCGCAATACCGCGTAGCAATAGTCCAAGACGATTTCTGGGCGCATTTGGAATTGGATGACTGGATCGCAGACTGGAATATCGACAGGGTGCTGACCCCAATAGAAAGTAATCTTGAGACGTTGTACCCAAAATCGATACAGAAAACTGAATTCAAAACAGTTTTAACTGGGTACGCTCCAAACTCAAAAGATTGCGGGGAACGCACTCCCTTGTCAGTGAGGGGAATTGATTTAGGTCAGAGAGTTCGCCATATGTCCCCAAGTTTAGGGTTCTATGCCGAAAAGAAGGCTCTACAAGCGATTAACTTCGGATCACTAGCAGAAAAAAAAGGATTCATTGTCGATGTTTCAGCTGATCCAAATCACGCACTTCTTGGAAATCAATGGATTAGGTTTCTCTCTAATTCAAAATTCACGGTGAGCATGAAAGGTGGTGCAAGTCTTGCAGACCCGAGGGGAATGATTCATCACAAAGTAAACCGCTATCTCGCGAGAAACCCTGAAGCAGTATTTGAAGAGGTTGAGAGCTCGTGCTTTCCGGGTCTAGATGGGAAGCATGTTTACTCAGCAATAAGTCCAAGACTATTTGAAGCGGCCGCTGCTGGCACCTGCCAAGTCCTACAAGAAGATGATTATCTAGGCGTACTAAAACCATGGGTTCATTACTTACCATTAAAGGCAGACTTAAGTAATTCTCAAGAGATCCTCGAAGCAATGAAAAATTTGCAGGAGTGTCAGAAGATCGCTGACAATTGCTTTGAAACTCTGATCTCATCCAATGAATTTACGCATAGTAATTTGAATCGAGACATAACATCGGGATTCACACCCAATCGATCAATTGAAATTGATGAATTAGCGTTCAAAGCAGGCAAAAACAAAACTGAGAATCTTGGCAGAATTCAGACAGAGTTCTCACCAGAGTTACATGATGCTGTGTGGGCATTTCTGTATGATCTAGAACTATTAAATTCCCGCAGGAAGATAAAAGCTCTTCGAAAAAAAATAGAGTATAAGCCGTTTAATCTGACTGGCATTAGTAAATGGCTTAATAAAATTAATTTAACGTCATTGCCAGCGAGCTCTATGTTGCTTTTTGACCTTATCGAAATGGAATTAACGGATTGGCTAGTTCAGCGCCTTATCGAGATTGAGAAAAAGCAAACATTAAAGATTCAAATTTGGACTTGGCGAACGTTGCCGTCTATCTCTACAGGACCAAGATAATGTTTGTGATTGTTCTGGCACCAGTAAAAATGGAGAAAGACCCCCGGCACCTTTGGTGGGTTGACTCTTTAATGAAAAAAGGTCTAGATGTGACTTTTTTTGAGAACCTAAGTCATAAACCATACGTGCTAGATAAAAATCTAGGAAAGTTTCTTGACTACAAATTAGATCTACGTTCTCTCGAAAACAATGTTGAAGGATATTCGGTTCAAGTCAGCCAGAAATTCTCAATAGAAAACTTTAGATGTGTGGATTCCGGCATCAGCAATAATAGGTTTATTCAGATTATTGATGAGCTTCTTACCACTTCAAAATCATTGCCTTCACTTTATTCAATTCACCAGATTTTGCGCATTTCTGCCGGACTTAATCTAATCAAAAAGCAAGAGCTATCCGCTCTGGTTGTTGCAAACGATCTAGTTTGCGCTGCGGCAGCTCTCTTAGCTTTAGGTACGAAATCCAGCTCAATTGTTTACGATGCACAAGAAATTTTCACTGATATGTGGGATGTATCAACACTTGGATCTTTAACCAATTCTGAACGAATGCTCTGGGTTGAATTAGAAACAATAGTTTGCCAGAGTGTCGAAAAAGTAGTAACTATTTCACCTGGGGCTGCAAATCTTTACTTCGAAAGACATGGAGTAAACCCGACTGTAATGCCAAACTATCTGCCAGTGAGTAGTCATAAAGAAAAGTTTGAGACAACCAAAAAAGCAAGATTGGTCTTCATGGGGAATTTTGCGCCACATCGTGGGATAGACCTCTTAGTAGAGGAGTGGTCTCAAGCCAATACCGAAGGAATGTCGCTAGATTTGTACATTCCATTTTCGAGCGGATTAGGCAAGATCCGAAAGTTGATTAAGAAACATAAGCCTAGAAATTTTAGATTATTGCCTGGTGTGTCTGAAGATAAAATGTTATTCACACTTAGTCAATACGATGCAGGGATAATTCCCTATGACTATCCTTATCCATACGACCAATGCTCGCCAAACAAGTTTGGGCAATATATATCGCAAGGATTATGCGTCCTTTCAAATAATCAAGACTTTCTAAAATCGGAGATTGAAACATTTAATTTAGGAACGGTTTTCGATTGGGATCAAGTCTCTACATTCCAGGCAGCTTTGGACAGCATCAAGAATGTCGATGACTTAAATTCATTTAGAGAAAATGTCAGAAATGCGTTTATAAAGGAATTGAACTGGGATACATATTTTGAGAAATTGTGGGATCAATTGATCGAAAAATCAGAGTTGCAATCGACTGAATTGGACGTTTCCCTTCAGGACCTATTATTCAACGCAGATACCGGCACTAAAATTGCCCAAACTTCCCGAATAAAGAATTTCATGTACAGGAGCCTAGTGTTGCTCGATGTTTATGGTGACTCCAGGCGGTCACGGTACTTTAGGCGCTTGCTGGAATCTAAGACTTTCAAAGTATTGATTTCGCCTTTTTCGCAAAAGTTCCTTTGATTTACACAGGTAGGTTGTAACAGCAGCATGCCTTCGTAAGTAGACTAGATCTGTGTGCGGTTTAGCAGGTTTTGTTTCATTAAGGCAACAAAGTTCCATAGAAAACCCTAAATCCTTTCTGCGCGCGATGAATACCTTAATTTCACACCGGGGACCAGATGGTGAAGGTACCTGGATACGAGATGGTTCAAATGTGGGCTTTACGCATCGCCGACTTTCAATCATCGACTTGACTGAGCAGTCATCCCAGCCAATGGTTCATGAATCAGGCAATTCGTTAGTTTTTAATGGAGAAATCTACAACTACCGCGAACTTCATAAGGAATCAGCCAGTGACGGATGGAACTTTAAGAGCGAGGGTGACACCGAAACAATCCTTGCGCAATATGCAAAACATGGGAATTCGGTAGCCACAAGATTGCGTGGCATGTTTGCCATCGCATTATGGGACGAAAGCAAGCAACAGCTACTGATTGCACGTGACCGGTTCGGTATTAAGCCCCTCTATTACGCGGTGGTAGATGGCGTTTTGTATTTTGCATCTGAAGCAAAAGCGTTAATGCCATTCCTAAAGGAAATCGCAACAGATCCAAATGCCTTAGCTGAGTACTTAACCTTCCAATACACAGTGGGAGAGCGCACGCTGTTTAGCGAAGTTAAGCAACTGCTACCAGGCCACCAGATGATTATCCGTGACGGGCAAGTCACGATTGAACGATACTGGGATGTCCAGTTCAACATTGAGTACGGTAAGAACGAAACTTATTTTGTTGAGAAGCTGCGTGAATTGCTGCGCGACTCAGTCGATTACCACATTCGTAGTGACGTTGAAGTGGGTTCATACCTTTCGGGCGGCGTTGACTCATCTTTGATTGCTGCCCTTGCTTCAAATTCATTGGGATACCCAGTGAAGGGTTTCCATGGCCGATTCACTGATTACCCAGGTTACGACGAAAGCAATTATGCGAAACTTGCATCCGACGCCGCTAATGCTGAGCTTTTCGTAACAGACATAACTGCAACGGATTTCGAACAAAATATTCGAAAAGTTATCTATCATCTTGACCATCCTGTAGCTGGACCTGGATCATTCCCGCAGTTTATGGTTTCAAAATTGGCCAGCGACCAAGTCAAGGTTGTTTTGGGTGGCCAAGGTGGCGATGAAATTTTTGGTGGGTATGCGAGGTATCTTCTTGCCTACTTTGAACAAACCATAAAGGCCGCTGTCGATGGAACTTCCAAGAATGGAAACTTCGTAGTAACTATGGAGTCGATCATTCCAAATCTTGGCATCTTGCGTGAATACAAACCATTAATGCAGCAGTTTTGGCAAAGCGATTTGTTCGGTCCATTGGATCGCCGCTTCCTAAGGCTGATTGATCGCAGCACAGACATGCAAGAAGAAATTGATTGGTCACAACTAAATCTTGAGGCAGTTCACGAATCGTTTTACGAGATTTTTAACAATCGTGCGAATGTTGCAAAAGAAGCATATTTCGACAGCATGACACACTTCGAATTCAAGACACTCTTACCTGCCCTGTTGCAGGTGGAAGATCGAATGAGTATGGCGCATGGCATTGAAAGTAGAGTGCCTTTACTTGATCATCCACTTATTGAATTTGCAGCAACAATTCCGGCTGACATTAAGTTCAAGGGTGGCCAATTGAAGTACTTGTTAAAGACAGCGTTTAATGATGTGATTCCTACGGACATCACAAATCGCAGAGACAAAATGGGATTCCCTGTGCCGCTGAAAGAGTGGTTCTCTGGACCGCTTTCCGGATTTGTTCAGGAGATTTTCCAAGACATGAAATCATCCGATCGTCAGTTCATCAATGCTGACGCGGTACTGAAAAACTTTGAAAATACCGGACAGTTCTCAAGAAAAGCTTGGGCATTGCTAAGCCTTGAACTTTGGCAACAAGAATTTCATGATAAAGCCTCGAGCTATCGAGCAATGTTGAAGTAGGGATGTATTAATGAAGATTTTTGTCACAGGAGCAGCCGGCCAGGTTGGCTCACACGTTGTTGATTCGCTAATTGCTCGAGGCAATCAGGTTCTAGGTATCGATAACTTTGCTACTGGTCGAGAAGAGCATGTAGCCAAGAGCGATTTATACACATTCGTTAATGGTTCTATTGGCGATACAAAAACTGTAAATGACATTTTTTCTTCGTTTAAGCCAGATGTGGTTGTGCACACAGCCGCTGCATACAAAGATCCTGATGACTGGAAAACAGATGTCGAAACTAATGTATTTGGCGCAGTCAATCTCATTCAGGCTTCCAAGGATGCGCAAGTAAAGCGATTCATTTATTTTCAAACTGCTCTTATTTATGGTGTAAAGCCAGATGTTAATCCTGTGCCGCTGGATCATCCTCGTCGAGTTGATAATTCAAGCTACTCAATTTCAAAAGGTGCCGCTGAGGACTATTTAACGCTTTCAGGTTTGGACTACGTGGTGTTCCGGTTGGCAAATGTCGTTGGAGATCGCTGTGTTTCAGGGCCGCTACCACTCTTTTATCAAAGACTTGGACAAGGCAAACAGTGTTTTGTAACTCCAGCACGACGAGATTTCGTCTTCGTTGACGATCTAGTAAAAGCCGTGGTCAAGGCAATAGATGGCCAAGGAAAAGGCGAGTACCACTTTTCCTCAGGAACAGATGTCCCAATTATTGATTTGTACAACGCTGTTGTTAAAGCGATGGGACTCACGGATGCGCCAGAGCCTGAGTTTCGACCATTGACTGAAGATGATGCACCATCGATCCTGCTTGATCCAACCAGAACGTTTGAAGATTTTGGAGAAATTGAGTTCACTTCACTAGAGGACACCGTTAAGGCAGCAATTAATTACTACAACGAATTTGGTGCAATTGGCGGATATACCCACCTGAAGAGTGATCACTAAATGCGCGTTTTGATTTCAGGTGGAGCTGGGTCACTTGGCAGCAACATAATTGAACATCTTTCGGAAAAGTTTGAGGCAATTCATGTAGTTGACAACTTTGCAACCGGTAAGCGAGATGCGCTGCCTGTCGTTGATGGACTTATGGTTCACGAAGGTTCTATCTCTGACATTGACTTGATGCAAAAGGTAATGGAAAGCTGCGCGCCCGATTTGATAATTCACAGTGCTGCCGCATATAAAGACCCAAATAATTGGATTGAAGATCTTGACACAAATGCAAAAGGTGCTGCCATTCTGGCAAAAACCGCAGCGGAGCATGGTGTCTCAAGAATTATCAACTTTCAGACTGCACTTTGCTATGGACCCCCAGAGATAGTGCCAATACCAATTACCCATCGCCTCAATCCAATTACGAGCTATGGGATTAGTAAGACTGCAGGAGAATCGCTGCTCCTGAATTCTGGATTAAATGTTGTCTCGCTTAGATTGGCAAATGTCACTGGCCCAAGGTTAGCTATTGGCCCCATCCCAACTTTCTACAAAAAGCTCAAAGCAGGAGAAGGTTGCACCGTTTCGACTACCGTTCGAGATTTCTTGGACATGTCGGACTTTATGTCTCTATTGGAAATGCTTATCTCCAATCCAAGTGCAAAAGGTGTTTATAACGTCTCAACAGGCAAGGGCAACACGATCCTCGACATCTTTAACGAAGTTGCAAAGCACCTTGGAATGTCTGATGCGAAGCCAGATGCAATAGTTGAACCAGGTCCAGACGATATTGCCTCAGTTGTGCTCGATCCAATAAAAACTATGAACGAAATTGGATGGACAGCAAAAGTAGGATTTGAAGAGACAATTTCAAAGATGCTTAATTGGTATGACGAGTTTGGCGTAACTGATATTTATAGCCACATACAGAAACGAAAGTAGGGCCTTGGGATGAGTAACCCATTCAAGGGAAAAACTACACTTGTTGTTGGTGGCGCAGGTTTTGTAGGCAGCAACTTAAGTCACATGCTTCTGGACCAAGGTATTGAGAAACTCACGATTCTAGACAACTTGCTATCTTCCGATGCAATAAACATTCCGACTGATCCAAGAGTTCTTTTTATAAAGGGCTCAGCTTCAGATCAAAGGACTCTTCAAAAACTTCCCAATGAAATTGATTACGTTTGGCACTTAGCTTGCTATCACGGTAACCAGTCTTCAATCGCAGATCCAATTGCCGATCACGAGAACAATAATGTGACTTCACTAAGACTCTTCGATTATTTATCAGCACGAACAAATATCTCGAAAGTTGTATATGCAGCAGCAGGTTGTGCGGTTGCCGAAAAGACTTATGGTGATGCCGCTGCGACTGATGAAGATGCGCCGGTCTCTTTATTCCATGACAGTCCTTATTCAATTTCAAAACTTGTTGGTGAAATGTATGGAAACTATTACTTCCGTCAACATGATTTTCCATTTGTTAGAGCAAGGTTTCAGAATGTATACGGTCCAAGAGAAATTCTTGGAGCTGGTGAATGGCGCGGTACACCAGCCACAGTTTGGCGGAATGTCACCCCCACATTTATCTGGAAGTCATTGAATGGTGAAGCCCTTCCACTCGACAATGGGGGACAAGTTAGTAGGGACTTCATCTTTGTTGAAGATATTGCAAGAGGACTGATCGCATGCGCCCTAAATGGCCAACCAGGTGAGGCTTACAACATAGCCTCGGGCCGCGAAACAACAATTGCTGAACTAGCTATGAAGATCAATGCCCTAACTGGTAATTCAACACCGGTGGACATGAAGCCAGCACGTGATTGGGATAGATCTGGGCGACGATTCGGGTCGACTGAGAAATCAAAGCGAGAAATTGGTTTTGAGGCAGAAGTAT
>JACCDP010828534.1_pt1 | contig 32286 bp, 20 predicted proteins | sample 7445841 | NCBI WGS metagenome assembly JACCDP01 (sample SAMN15323441, study PRJNA562643) | freshwater metagenome | isolation source: river surface water | place: USA:Blue River Watershed | collected 2017-08-17 | reverse complement strand
TCGTACCCCATCGTCTTGCATGCGGTGCACGTAGTCGTGGTTTCTCCAGATGGTCAACTTATTCTCGGCGAGTAGGTCGTATTTGCCACGGAAGACGGGGTCGTTTTGGAGGTAGTCGGTCTCGTCTTGCCCGGAGTAAAAGGTAGGTTCGTGGGGGATGATGAGGTTGGCCTTCAACTCAATCGCCTTTTTGATAATCGCGATGCTGGGGAACATGGTGGTAACGATCCCAGTGACCACCGTGTCTCTGGAGCCAATTTTGATTGTATCCACCGTCTGTGCAAAGGGAGCTTTGGGCACCTGGGAAATAAACAGATCCATGATCTCGCCTACCGTCCAGGATTTTTGGAGGGGATCAGCCCAACTAGAAAAGGGATTACTAAGCAGGCCAGCGCCGAGGAGAGCTCCCGATTGAAGCAGAAAGGTTCGCCTAGTGGAGTGCGATGATTTTTTCATAAGGAAGGAACTTGCGAATTCGAAATTTGAAGGGGGAGGCTTGGACTGTCTTAGTTGATGGTCACATCTGTGAGCCAAATGAAGCGCTTTCCTTCCGGGTCCTTGTGCTCCAAACTGATGTGAATCGGGCCATAAGGAACTGCCTTTTCCCAGGTCCAGGTGCGGCCCTCGGGAGCATTCCCTTTTCGGAAGGTCCACTCTAGAATTTTGTGCGCTGGATCGAGGTAGAGGTCGTAAGCATCCCCAGGGGTATATCCTCCTTCCGTACCATACAGGATGCTCAACTTGGTAGCCGGAAGTCCTTGGATGGGGCTGCTAGCATTTTCAGTGACTTCGTAGGTGTAGCCTTTGTCCCAGGCCAACTGGAAGGGCATCAGTGCCCAGTACTTGTCGTTGATAAAGGCACCGTCTTGCTTCGGTAGGGAGTCTGCTACGAGGCTGTAAGTAAAGCTGGTATCTGCTCCAGCATAGGATACGGTGCTATCTTGGATGTTCCATTTCCAAGTTCGAGACACCACCGTGGCAGAATCTCGCTGTACATTCCAGGTGTAGCCGATGGACTTGACCTGATCCCAGTTTTCAAAACCGTAGGCCTTGGCCACTTGCATGGGGAGGGTATCCGGAAGGGTTTCACGCTGTTGGCAGGCAAAAACCAGGGAGAGGAGGATGCTGGAGAGGAATAGGAATTTTTTCATAGCGGTGGATTTAGCAGGAGTTAGTTGGAATTCTTGGTGGAAACCCAGTTTTTAAATTTTCGAAATTCAAGTGCTTGCGCCAAAGGTTGCAGCACAAAAAGTAGGCGGTTGAGGAGGAGCAAACTTTTAAATAAGGCTGAAGGAAAAATTTTCTTTTTGCCTTTTTTGGCTCCAATCAGCATGCTTTTTGCCACCTGTTTCGGACTTTGGATGGGAAATGCTCGGGGAATATTGGGTCCTGCTGCATCAAAGAATGCGGTGGCTGTGGCGATCGGAAAGACCAGCGTGAGCCAATCTCCTGCCCGCTCTGCCCAGAGTGATTCTGCCCATTGGAGGATTGCGGCTTTGGTACTGCCGTACAGGCTGTAGCCTGGAATGGACCAGTAGGCGATGGCGGAACAAGTGATCACATGGCGCAAGTCATGGTTAGGAAATGCTTGTTTCAAGGCCATCCCAAGTTGGATGGGGGAGTGCACATTCAGTTGAAAGAGGCGATCCATCTCCTCCCAATTTTGCAGGGATGCTTCTCCATATTCTGCCTTGCCTGCATTGGCAAAGCAGAAATCCACTCCCTTCCAGTGGGATTTAATCCATTCGAGAATAGGCGCATTTCCTTCTTTTTCACTCAAGTCCGCCAAGACAAGTCCCTCGATCTCGGGAAACTCGACCCGAATCCGATCGAGATGCTCAGGAAGGTAATCTACTGCCAATAGATTTTTGGTATGTGGATAAAGTTGCCTGATCAACTCCAATCCAATGCCTGAGCCGGCTCCAGTCACGACTACCCGTGCGTCTTTGTAGGGCTTCATGCTGGGATGCTTGGTTTTGGAAAGGTAAGTGTAAAGGGGCTCACCTTCAGGGCGAGTAGGGGTTTGATGCCTTGGATGTCTGGAAAAAGGTGGGGATCAACCTCCAATTCCTGAATGCGCGCCAGTTTCCCCCAACCCTTACCTTCTGGCTGGGTGAATAGCACTTGCCCGTCTAATTCTTGACGCAGTTGAATGGGAAGTAGGGCGGTGCTCATCGGAAACGATATGCCCCCAGAGCGAATGCTGGTTTGAAATACCTTTTTCCCGTGAAGGAAAACTTCCACGCGGTCCAGCCCTATTTCTTTTCGCCACTTAAAGTCGGCCGTTTGCTTCGGAATGGCCCAGTTGGCACGTCCATTCGCCGTGCTCGCCTCTGAGTCTACAAAGATGGTGGTGATGGCTTGCAATTTTTCTTTTCCAAATTTTCCGGGGATAAACAGAAGTTCCCGGTAGGGTCCCACGGGGGATTCCTGGTAGTCCACGAGCATCACGTAACCAAATCCACCTTTGAATTTCCCCTGGAGGTGTTCGGGTAAGTTGCCTGCTTGCGCTACCCAATCTTTTTTGAAGCGAAAAAGGAGAATAATCCCTTCTCCCCGCAGGGTCCAAGGGGCTGGAACAGGCGTAAAGGTTGTGGTCGGCTTAGGCATAAGGAGAGGGGCTGATCGCGGTCCATCCCCCATCGATGATGAGGGTTTGGCCGGTGATGTGTCTTGCGGCATCGGAAAGCAGAAAACTAGCCGCCTCGGCGATGTCTTCCGGAAATGCAGGTCGTGCCATGGGGGTGAGTTTGGACCAAGTATCCACATAATTGGGGTCTGCGGTGGTCCGCTCAGTGAGGGTTGCTCCTGGGGCGATGGTATTGACACGGATGCCGAGTGGGGCGAGTTCCAAGACGAGGTTTTTGGCCAGCATTTCAATGGCTGCCTTGCTCATGGCATAGGCGGCCAGATTCTCATGACTTTGGTGAGCCGTCACTGAGGAGGTGAAAAGCATCGCTCCTCCTTGATCTTGGTTTTTCATGACCTGGGCCACTGCCTGGGTGAGGAAAAAGGTGCCTGCTTGGTTGACGCGAGTCACCTCCATAAAATCTGCACGGGAATAGTCCAGAAAGTTGCCAAAAAGGGTGATTCCTGCATTGCATACCAGTTGATCGATGTGCCCAAAATTCTGGAGGGAAAGGGATACGAGTTCAGCGATGACTTCGGGGTCGGCAGCATCTCCCGAACAGCCGATAACGGACCCTTTTTTCAGGCGGGAGAGACTGGCGACAGCCTCTTGGGTCAGGCCTTTTTCCCGATCATTGAGGAGCACCTGGGTTCCGTTTTCCACCAATTTCCGGGCAATGGCTAAGCCAATGCCTTGTCCTGCTCCTGTAATGATTGCTACCTTGTTCATGGCGCTTGTTTGATAAATAGGTGTGGGCTCGTTTGGAATTTCCTCTCGAACCAAAAAACTTAGTGTGAATCTCTTTTGACTTCTGGACCCGAACTTCCTTGGAGAAAATCAAAGTCCACCCCTTCGTGGGCCTGGTTGACCTTGTCGAGAAACAGATTGACATAGCCTCGGTCGTAGGGAAGGGGACTTGGAGAAAACGCAGCCCTTCTTGTGGCAAATTCCTCTTCCGAGATCAGCAGATTCAGGCTGCGCTTGGGTACGTCCAATGCGATTAAGTCCCCATTCTGCACTAGCGCAAGTGGGCCTCCAATGGCTGACTCGGGAGAGACGTGCAGCACCACGGTACCAAAGCCCGTGCCGCTCATGCGCCCATCTGAAATCCGAACCATGTCCTTGACGCCCTTTTCCAGCAATTTTTTGGGTAGCCCCATATTGCCCACCTCGGGCATGCCCGGGTATCCTTTGGGACCCACTTTTTTCAGGACCATCACACAGGTCTCGTCAATATCCAGGTTGGGATCGTCTACTTTTGCTTTGTAATCGTCGATATCTTCGAAGACCACAGCTCGACCCGTATGGGTGAGCAAGTCGGGACTGGCAGCGGAAGGCTTCAGCACCGCGCCATTGGGGCAAAGGTTGCCTTTCAATACGGCGATGCCAGACTCCGGTTTGATGGGGTTTTCGAAGGTGCCAATCAGGTTTCTGTCCCAGCATTCGGCTTTGGCTATGTTTTCCCCCAAGGTCTTGCCATTGACGGTGATGACATCGGTATGAAGGTGCTTTTCGATTTCCTTCATGACTGCAGGCAGTCCACCAGCATAAAAAAGGTCTTCTACCCAGTGCTCGCCGGAAGGCTGCACATTAGCAATGAGCGGGATCCGAGAAGAAAATTCATCAAAGTCTGCCAGGTCCAAAGGCACGCCTATTCGTTTGGCGATGGCGATGAGGTGTAGGATGTAATTGGTGGATCCTCCGACAGCGGCGTTGACCATGATCGAATTTTCAAAGGCCTTGCGGGTAAGGATCTTGTCCATGGTCAGGTCTTCCTTGACCATTTCCACGATGCGCATGCCGGCTAGGTGCGCCATTACTTTGCGACGGGAATCTGCTGCCGGGATGGTGGCATTGTCTGGTAGCGCTAGTCCAAGCGCTTCGACCATAGCCGCCATGGTGGAGGCAGTACCCATGGGAGCGCAGTGCCCTACGGATCGGGACATGGCCGCTTCGGCTTCGATAAATTCCTCTTGAGAGAGCTTGCCGAGTTTGAAATCTTCGGCAAAGCGCCAAATATCGGAGGTACCTATTTTTTTGCCTTTAAATCGCCCGGCCAACATGGGTCCACCCGAGAGTACAAGGGTAGGGAGGTTGACCGAGGCAGCGCCCATCACCAAAGAGGGAGTGGTCTTGTCGCAACCACACATCAGGATAACGCCATCCATGGGGTTGGCGCGGATGCTTTCTTCCACGTCCATGGAGGCGAGGTTGCGAAAAAGCATGGCCGTGGGTTTGATCGAGCATTCCCCAAGGGACATGACCGGAAACTCCAACGGAAATCCCCCTGCCTCCCAGATCCCTCGCTTGAGGGCCTCTGCCAAATCACGGAAATGGGCATTGCAGGGAGTCAATTCAGACCAGGTGTTGCATATCCCGATGACTGGTTTTTCGCCAGTAAAAAGGTGGTGGGGAAGCCCTTGGTTTTTCATCCAGGACCGGTAGATGAATCCATCTTTGCCGGTTCTACCGTACCATTCCTGGCTGCGGAGTTTTTTCTTGGACATAGCGATTTTGGGTTTAAAGAATTGGCCAAGAAGTTACCAAAAAATCCTACAAAAGGATAGGAATAGGGATCAGAAATAAAAAATCCCCTTGACTTTTTGGTCAAGGGGATCTGAAAATCAGGTATCAAGTGGAGTTAATCCATGCGGGTGATTTTGGCACCCAGCGCATTGAGGCGCTCGTCGATGTTTTGGTAGCCACGGTCGATCTGCTCAATGTTGTCGATTACGGAAATACCGTTGGCAGACATGGCTGCGATCAAGAGGGATACCCCTGCTCGAATGTCTGGGGAGGTCATCTTGATGCCACGAAGTGCGTACTTGCGATCCAATCCGATCACTGTAGCGCGGTGCGGGTCACAGAGGATGATCTGTGCGCCCATGTCGATCAATTTGTCCACGAAGAACAAGCGGGATTCAAACATTTTTTGGTGTACGAGCACGGTTCCCTTCGCTTGAGTAGCGGTCACCAAGATGATGGACAGGAGGTCAGGCGTGAAGCCAGGCCAGATCTGATCCGCTACCGTAAGGATGGAACCATCGATAAAGGTTTCGATTTCGTAGTGTTGTTGTGCTGGAATAAAGATATCATCTCCTCTAAACTCGAGTTGGATGCCCATGCGTCGGAAGGTGTCCGGGATGATGCCCAAGCGGTGGATTTGGCAATCTTTGATGGTGATTTCAGACTGAGTCATGGCGGCCATCCCGATAAAGGAGCCGATCTCGATCATGTCTGGCAGTAGCGTATGGGTGGTGCCACCGAGTACTTTTACTCCTTCGATGTGGAGCAAATTGGAGCCCACACCTGTGATCTGTGCACCCATGCGGTTGAGCATGTCGCAAAGCTGCTGCAAATAGGGTTCGCAGGCTGCGTTGTAAATGGTGGTCTTGCCTTCGGCCATCACTGCAGCCATGACGATGTTGGCAGTACCGGTTACGGAGGCCTCATCCAGGAGCATGTACGTGCCTTTCAGGTTTTTTCCATCGATATGGAAGATCTCATTTTTGGCATCGTAACGAAACTCAGCGCCTAGCTTTTGGAAGCCAAAGAAGTGGGTATCCATGCGGCGGCGGCCGATTTTATCTCCTACTGGCTTGGAAAGTTTGCCAGTGCCAAAGCGAGCCAATAAAGGTCCTAGGATCATCACCGATCCGCGAAGTGCGGAGGCCTTGTTGAGAAAATCCTGTGTTTCTAGGTAAGCCAGGTTGACTTCGTCCGCTTGGAAAGTATAGGATTCAGGTGCCAGTTTCTGCACCTTCACACCCATGTCAGAAAGAAGCTCGATGAGCTTGTTGACATCGCGGATGTTTGGGATTTTGTGAATGGTGACCTTCTCAGAGGTCAAGAGCACGGCACAAAGAATCTGCAATGCTTCGTTTTTTGCACCCTGAGGAATGATTTCTCCTTTGAGGCGGTGCCCACCTTCTACTCTAAAAGATGCCATGTGCTTATCTTCGTTTTTTGTGGCTAGGGCGGAATTTCTTTCCGTGGTTGTTTTTCTTCTTGGAATGCTCTTCCTCTAGGTGAGGAATTTTGAAATCTCTACGGGTATTGGATTCAAAGAGGGCATTTTCCCGTACTTTTTCCAAATCAATGTGGAGTTTTCCTTTGGAGAGGGTCTTGATGTCATCGAGGATGATGCCGTCATCAAAGTTGTCTCGGTTCCAAGTGGAGTGGAAACTACGCATCAACTGACCGATGTAGATGACCGCGTTTTCTTGCTCCTCGTCATTTTCAATTTCAATGGCTTTTTCGATCAATTTTTCGATGTTTCTGCCGTAGTGTTTGAATTTGATTTGCCCTTTGGGGTAGCCGATGTGTGGAGGCTTTTTGCCGAGTAATTCCTTTTCTGGCATGGGATAGGGCCCGTCGATATCCAAGGTAAAATTGGACATGATGTATAAGTCATCCCAAAGCTTCTGATCGTTTTCCTGCTTAAGGGAAGGATTGAGCTGCTTGATGATCTCTACAATGGTGTAGGCACTTTGGGTGCGTCGTTCGCGATCTTCAATCCCGGTTACATGCTGTACCAGTTGTTGGATATTCTTTCCGTATTCTTTCAAAATAAGTTGTTGTTTTTCTAGATCCTTAGGCTCCATGAATTCTCCTCTTTTTTAGCCTTGTAAAAGGTAACAAAAAATCACCATTAATAAGGAGAATAGGTGATTAGTCTATAATTCTAAGTTTGGCAAAACTAAGCAATAAAGTTTTCTCCCCAAAATGTTCAAATTGAATGCTTGCCTTTTTGTTAAGTCCTTCGGTTTCAATTTTTTGAACCTTCCCAAAGCCAAATTTGGGATGCTCTACGAGTTGCCCTTCCTGAAGCGCATTGGTATTGCTGGGCTTGAAGTCAGGGTTTGGGGTGTGCACATGCATGGACGAAGGCAGGCGGGTTTCCGGCTGTTTTTTGATGCCAATAAATCCTGCCGCTCCTGGAGGGCCTTCTTTGCGGAATGCGCCTGGCATATCGCGGGTAGCGGAAAGGCGCTTGGTAACTTTGAGCATGGCAGGATTGACCTCCTCCAAAAATCGGCTCGGCTCACAGTTGAGCAGTCGACCAAATCGGTAGCGCGTCAAGGCATAGCTCAGGTAGAGTTTCTCCATGGCACGGGTGGAGGCCACATAAAAGAGCCTGCGCTCCTCTTCTAGGTCTTCCCGACTCTGCATCATCATCTGGGAAGGAAAAAGATCTTCCTCCATGCCAACCACAAACACCTGCTTAAATTCCAAGCCTTTGGAGGCGTGGATGGTCATCAGGGTGATTGCATCGGTTTGGCTTTTGTCCTGGTCGTTGTCGGTGAGTAAGGCAATTTCCTGTAGGAAGGCACCCAAACTCTTGTCTTCGTTTTCGGGGTTGTCCACGTATTCCTTGATTGCATTGAGCAATTCCTGTACGTTTTCGTATCGGTTGAGGCCCTCAATGGTCTTGTCTTCGTAGAGTTCACGGAGCAAGCCACTCTGCTTGGCCACGGTACTAGCGGCTTCGAATGCGTCTTTGCGTTCGATTTCGATCTGAAAAGCCTTAATCATCGTCGAAAAGTCATCCACGGACACCCCAGCACGGCCGCCTAGGAAGCTGTGTGCATTTTGAACCACATCCCAGAGGGGGATGTCGTGTTCGTAGGCAGAAACAAGGATTTTCTCTACCGAACTATCTCCAATGCCTCTTTTGGGATAGTTGATGATGCGCTTGAAAGCTTCCTCGTCGGCAGGGTTTACGGCAAAGCGGAGGTAGGCCATGAGGTCCTTGATTTCTTTGCGTTGGTAGAAGGAGAGTCCTCCGACAATTTTGTAGGTGAGGTTCAGTTTTCGAAGTGCTTCTTCCATCGCGCGGGACTGGGAGTTGGTGCGGTAGAGGATGGCAAAGTCACTATTCTGAAGTTTCTTGTTGTTTTTCTCCTCGAAAATGGTGGTAGCCACCAGTCGCCCTTCCTCGTTGTCGGAGGAGGCTTTGATCAATTCGATGAGGTCTCCTTCGGGATTTGAGGTCCAAACAATCTTTTTGAGTTGGGCTTTGTTCTTGTCAATGATGGAGTTGGCCGCTTCCACGATGGTCTTGGTGGAGCGGTAGTTTTGCTCCAATTTCACCACAAATAAGTCGGGGTAGTCCTTCTCAAAATTCAAGATATTTTGAATATCCGCTCCACGGAAGGCATAGATACTTTGGGCATCGTCCCCTACCACACAGATGTTTTGGTGCACTGCGGCCAACTTTTTTGTGATCAGGTATTGGGAGATGTTGGTGTCCTGAAACTCGTCCACCATCACGTATTTGAAGCGCTGCTGGTACTTGTTGAGTACTTCGAGGTGGTCACGGAACAGGACGTTGGTATTGAACAGTAAGTCGTCAAAGTCCATAGCTCCGGCTTTGAACAATCTTTCTTGGTAGCGCTGGTAGATTTCCCCCATTCTTGGGCGAAGGGCAGCCTCGTCATCCGCTTTCACAAAGGGGTCGTTTTGGTAGGTCTGCCAGGAGATCAATCTATTTTTTGCTCCTGAGATTCGGGACAGGACCACAGAGGGTTTGTACACCTTGTCGTCAAGGCGAAGTTCTTTCACCAAGGTGCGGATGAGGGACTTGGAGTCGTCGGTATCGTAAATGGTGAAGTTGGAAGGATAGCCGAGTTTGTCGGCTTCCACACGCAGGATTTTGGCAAACACGGAGTGAAAAGTTCCCATCCAGGTATTCCGAGCCTCTAGACCTGCCAATTTTTCGATACGGTGCTTCATCTCGCTCGCGGCCTTGTTGGTAAAGGTAAGCGACAGAATGTTGAAGGCATCCACTCCTTTGGCATAGATGAGGTGGGCAATCCGGTAGGTGAGCACCCGCGTCTTGCCAGAGCCTGCACCCGCAATGATCATCACAGGGCCGTCTGTATGTTCTACGGCTTGGCGTTGTTCGGAATTGAGTTCCTTGAGGTAATCCATTTGTGTCGTATCAAGTAGCAAGATAAAAGTAGCAAGACTGCAAGCCTTTACCCAGTTATCAAGTCTAAATCTGTATGTAAACTAGTTTGTTCAAGTGCTCCCTGTTCGAAATGTTCTCCAAAATTAGAGGAAGCCCATTCTTGCCCTAGAATCCGGCGGGATTACACTCTCCAACGCTTGTGGCTCCAGAGGTAGAGGTCAGGCTGCAGGTGGATATTTGCTTCCAATCGCTCACAGAAGGCATCTGTGATGCTGTGCTCCGGATGGGATTCGTAAGGGCCTTTTGAGAGGAGTTCGTAAGTAGCTTGGTAGCGTCCCCTGCCAAGTTTGGAGATTTCTCCAAAGTACACCGGCAGGTTCCTACTTTTGGCGATGTGCTCCGCCCCTTCAAAGAAGTACGCGGGTCGGTTTAGAAAAGGACGCTGGTAGCGGGTGGTTCGCCGATTGGGTCGCTGATCCGCAGCAAGTTGTACTACTCGGTGATTCGTGTTAAGGGTTTTGACGGTTTCGCGAAACTCATTTTTCTCCGTGATGGTATTCCCAAAGCGAGTCCGCGCCTGGTACATGAGTTCGTTGAAAAAAGGGCTATTGATCTTTAAATAGATACCCTCAGAAGGCACCTGGCTCAGTACTGCCGCTTGCTGGAGTCCCAGTTCCCAATTGAAAAAATGCCCAGCAAGGAGTAAAACACTGGATCCATCTTTTACCCCTTGATCCAGGAAATCTTGATTGGTAATGGTAAATCTTCGGGCCAGTTCCTCCCTGGAAATGGTGAGCGACTTGATGGTTTCGGCGATGGAATCTGTAAAATTTCGATAGAAGCGATTGCGGATGGCTTTACGCTCCTTCGCTGTTTTTTCGGGGAAGGCATGGAGCAGGTTTTCGTCGATCACTTTTTTGCGGTAGCGAACCACATACCTAGCGATGAGGTAGAGGAAATCAGTGAATAGGTACAAAATCCCGAGGGGTAGTCGGGAGAACAGTTTAAAGAAAAGCATGTGTCCGGTAGGATGATGGGGAAATGCACCTAGAGCGGAACCGAATCCAACCACAAAATAAAGGAAAAGTGGGGAAATGGAAGGGGAATTTAGGTATAATTTGAGGCATTCCGTACTTTTGGTCTATGTCTGAAGTTCAACGAAGGAAATATTCTCAGGAAGAGCGATCTACAATCTTTGATGGGGAATTTATGCCCCACATTGATTCCATGTACAACTTTGCCTTTCGACTGACTTTCGACGAAGACGACGCCAAGGATTTGGTTCAAGATACCTACATGAAGGCTTTTCGCTTCATCAATTCCTTTGAGCAGGGCACCAATGCAAAGGCTTGGCTTTTCCGCATTCTCAAAAACAGTTTCATCAACGATTACCGAAAAAAGAGCAAGAAACCCGCAACGGTGGATTATCAGGAAGTGGAAACTTACTACAATTCCGACGATGTAGACTACCAAAGTACCAGCGACCTTCGCGCGGAATCGGTGCGAGACATGTTGGGGGATGAGATCTCCAATGCGTTGAATGGCTTGGCAGTAGACTTTCGCACCGTCATCATTTTGGCGGATTTGGAGGGCTTTACCTACGAAGAAATGGCAAAAATTTTAGATATTCCAATCGGTACCGTGCGGTCTAGGCTGCATCGAGCAAGGAATCTCTTGAAAGATACTTTAAAAGGCGATGCCCAATCGATGGGATACGGCAGGGACGAAGAGGAGGATTAAACGACAAGTTATGGAAAACAACGACGCATCATCCCCTGAGCGGAAACTGCAGTGCAGCGACGTAAGCAAATGCTTTCAGCTTCTGGAGCGTATCCTAGATGGAGAACATGTAGAGGGAGGAAACGAAATGCTGCAAGAGAAGTTGGACAAATGCCAACCCTGCTTTGCACATTTTCACCTGGAGCAAGCCATTCGCGAGGTGCTTAAAACCAAATGTACCAAGCAGCCTTTACCTGATAAACTGGCGGGGTCGATTCGTCAAATGATTCAAGACGCACGATGAGTATTCCTTCTGGCAAAGCCATTATTTTTTCCGCTCCCTCTGGATCTGGAAAAACATCTCTAGTCAAGCACCTCATGCAGGAGGTTCCTAATTTGGGATTTTCAATTTCTGCCTGTACGCGGGACAAGCGCGGTAGACACGAAGTGCATGGGCGAGACTATTATTTTTTGAGTATCGACGAATTCAAAAATAAAATTGACCAAAACGCCTTTGTGGAGTGGGAAGAAGTGTATGCGGGTAATTTTTACGGTACGCTTAAAGAGGAGGTACACCGAATTTGGAAGGAAGGAAAAGCAGTGATTTTTGACGTGGATGTTAAAGGGGGATTGGCCCTGAAGAAATATTTTGGAGAGCAGGCCTTGGCCATTTTCGTGAAGGTGCCCTCTTTGGAGGTGTTGGAGTCGCGGCTCAACGATCGCGGGACCGAGACGGAGGAATCTTTGTCGCGGCGAATCTACAAGGCCAAGTTTGAAATGACCTTTGAACCTCAGTTTGATGTGACCGTGCTCAACGATGACTTTGCTCGATCTTCAGCGGAAACGGTTGATTTAGTGAACACTTTTTTGAAGGCCTAAGCATGAAAATAGGGCTGTACTTCGGTAGTTTCAATCCCATCCATGTGGGACACCTGATCATCGCCCAAACCCTTTTTCAACGCGGGGGTCTCGACCAGGTTTGGTTTGTGGTCAGCCCGCAAAACCCCTTCAAAAAACAAGAGTCTTTGGCACATGAGTTGGACCGCCTGCGTATGGTGGAGTTGGCCATCGAAGATAATTTTGATTTCCGGGCCTCCGACGTGGAGTTCCGCATGCCCAAACCGAGCTACACCATCGATACGCTCACCTACCTCAGCGACAAACATCCCCAGCATCAGTTTTCACTTTTTCTAGGATCGGATAACTTGAGGCATTTTCATAAATGGAAAAACTACCAGGCGATTTTAGAGCATTATCCCATCCTGGTGTATCCAAGACCTGGAGAAGTTAAAACACTGGATCATCCTGGAGTAAAGTATCTTGATGCTCCTCTGCTTGACATTTCGGCCACCTTTATTCGGCAATCCATCCAAGAAGGTTTTTCTGTTCGCTACCTGCTTCCCGAGCGAGTGGAGCAGTACATTGAGGCTAAAAAATTGTATGAGTAGGTAATTCTCTTCCCGCAGATTTCACGGAAAAATTCCGCAGATCAACAGAAATAAATCAGCGTGGTTTTTTCTGAGTTAAGATCTGCCTAAGAAAAAAAGGATCTCGCGCAAAGACGCAAGGCCGCAAAGCCTGGTCCACAGCATTCCGATTAGGCCCTATTCCATCGTGTCACTGCGTGAAAAAACAGGAATTTATTTTTTGCCTGCAACCTTGTCCGGCCGGGTGGAAATTTTTTTCCAGATCAGTTCTCCCACTTGCTTGCCTTGCTTGCTGCCTTCTTCGATGGCAGTCATGTAATGAATCCCTCCATAAAAACGGCTAATGGCAGCTTCTGAAGCAGCCTGAGAAAAAGAGTCGAACTCTCGGACAGGAAGGCCATAGGCCACTTCGGTACTGTCTACGATGTGGAGTTGGTCCCCAAATAGCTGCGCCAAGGTGTAGGATGCTGCCGTAGAGGCTACGCTATGCCCTGAGGTATGTTCCGGGAAGGGAGGGGTTTGAAGCAGTGGAACCCAGTTTTCATCAATGTGCTGGTTGATGTAGGTTTCAGGGCGAATGGTGCGGCTGCGGTATTTTTCATCCCAGCAAGCAATAAAGGCCTCGTTGAGGGAGATGGCGGTCAAAGCCAAGACTTCAATGGTGCCTTTCCAGTCTTTTTTAGCGGTGGCTGAAGCGATGGAAGCAATCCCCATCCAATGACCCCCAGGAGTGATTTTTTTGGTGGCAAACATGACGTGCCCTTTGACATTCATTTTGTAGGGATTGCAATCCCAAAACATGGCGATGTCTGTTTGTTCCTTGGTGGCTTGCTTTTGGATATCGTATACCTCCTTCGCTCTTTTGTAAAATTCAGAGTTGGGGTCTGTGGAGAATGCAGGCGGGGGATTTACTCGAAACTGGGCAGCAGAGTCCAACACAAAAGTTCGGATCTTATTCCAATGCGGTTCGATCGCTTCCATGTATGCTGGTGGGGTAGGTTGCCAGGTGCCTGGCTCACTTGTCACGGTGTATTTGGGAAAGGAGCGACTTTGGTGGTAGTTGTCCTTTTTTGAATATTCTTTGATTTTCTCACCAATGGCTTGCCCGTAGGTTACAGATGCTTCAAATACATCGTCAGGAATCCCTTTTTCTTTGAGTTCTGCAAATACAGAATCCCGATGTGCATGCATTTTCTCCTCAGAAAAGATCAAAGCAGTGCTCATATGGTAGTAGGCAGCTAAGGAGGCCAGCGGAGGGTAAATATTTTCAGGAACTGGGAGGGTGATGGGTTCGGATCCATTCAACTGCCCCATCAAGGAGGCGTAATTCCCAGGGTCAGTGGCCGCTGCTACTTCATAGCCCGCCAAGGAGGAATAGGAATAAATTCGAGCGGCTACGGGTGGAGAAAAAATATCGTGAATGATGACCTCGGTCACTTGCTTTTGAGCTTCGTGAAAATAGTACCCGTCGGTGATGGCCTGCGAGTAATCTTTTTTCTCTTGGCATGCAGTCACTGCTACCAAAAGCAGGAGGGAGAGGAGCACTATTCGTTGAAAACGCATGGGAATGTCAAATGGGGATAAGGAACTCAAAGTTACCTAAATGAAGAGTATTCCCAAATGATAAAACTCAAGTAATTACTGCATCCAAAGGGGAGCACTTCCATTTCTAGCCCCAAGTACCCATCGCTTCCCTTGAATCTGTAGGAAGTGTAGGCTTCGTACCTCTACTGGACCTGGGACCGATGCCTGAATAGGTAGGGATACCCAGGTGCCATTTTTCCAGACATAGGAAAGGGGTGGGGTATTCAAAGATTTTCCTAAGTCAGCACGGAAGCCTGTAAAATTACCACCAAGCCAAACCTGCCCATCGGCAGCGGAAAAGCGAACGCTTGTGATAGGAGACCATTGCGCTTGATTTGGGAAGGGTACAAATTCGAAGCCTCCTTTGGCGTTTTGAAAGTAAACCCCAGATTGAAAATTATAGGCTGCTAATTTGCGCGCTTTGTCCAGCGCAGTTTTTGGAAATAGGTCTTCTGGAGTTTTGATTTTGGCGTATTCGCTGTAAGAACTGTGATTTTTCTTCAGGCTAGGGATCTGACGGATCAGGTCATCCCGAGTCCCAAAGGGAACCAATTTATCCCCCATGTAATGAAAAATCAAGGGATCTGCCTGCCCATTTCCATCAAAGTCGTGGTGGTAGAGCCATAGGGGCTTTTCTTGAGAAGCTTTGAGCTTGGTGTTGGTGCCGAGGTTGCCCACCAAGATGTCTTTTCTTCCGTCTCCATTCACATCCCCTACCGCCAAACTTTGGATCCAGCCTGCTGAAAATTCCAATCCGGGAAGGGGGCTTTCTGCCAACTTTCCTCCCTCCTGGAGGTGAAATACCCGAATTCCTTGCCAGTCACCTGACAAGAGAAGGGAAGCCTTCCCGTCTCCGTCGAGGTCTGCCCAGGTAGCGGAATTTACCATGCCCCCATCCCAATTCGCTCCCAACCATTTCTGTGTTTCGTCCTTAAACTGCCCATTCCCTTGGTTGATCAAAAGGCTACTTTTGGGGCTGGCTCCATAGTCGCCAGCGCGCACGCTGCTGCCTACAAATAGATCCAAGTCACCATCCTGATCCACATCGTGGATGGCTACACAGGAGGTGTTTTCCCCGATAGGAGGAAGGGAGTTCATGGAAAACTGAAACTGCCCTTTTCCATTGCCAAAAAAGATACGGTCAAAATTGTACAAGCTTCCGGGTTCGTATTCATTTCCGCCGCTGCCTACAAAAAGGTCCAAAAACCCATCTCCATTGAAATCCGCAAACTCCGCAACGATGTCTTCGGCTTTGGCAAGCATTTCAAACATCGGATTGGGGACAACTTCAAAGTTGCCCTGAGCGGTTTGAATCATCAGCGTTCCTGCCTGATCCTTGGCACCGCCGAGGTAGAGGTCTTGCCGCCCATCTCCATTTACATCTCCCACAGCAATGGCAGGTCCCATACGGGCAAAGCTTTTGGGTGCGAGGTATTCTCGTTTGAGTTCGTCCACGGCATCCTTTTCTTGGTGCAGCCAATCAAGTTGTGGAAAAGTGAGAGCGGAGTTCGTGGTCTTTGGAATAATGCGAATAGCAGGCCGCCCTTTGCCCCGAATAAGTGTCGTTTCTTGGTTGATTGGCTGTGAGGGAAATACTTCGGCTTCCCCGCTAGGCCAGGTGACGGTCAGTGAGTCAATCTTCTGGATTTTCCCTAGCCCAAAGAGCAATTGAGCGGCAGGACCAGATTGGAAGCCTCTGCTGGTGCTGATGCGCTGGGTCCATTTTTTTTGCTGGGCATGGACCTGCACTTGGGCACCTAAAGCCTGTCGGTTGAAGCCTTCCTGCTGCAGGTTGATTTTGACAAAGGAATTGCCCAGGCGCTCGCTTCGGTTTTCGTAAAGGAAACTCTCCTGGTCCAGGTTGTTGAGGACTAAGTCCAAATCACCATCCTGATCTAAGTCTGCGTACACGGAGCCGTTGGAGTAGGATTCCTGGCTTAATCCCAGGTCGAAGGCTTGGTTTTCAAATTTCAAATCGCCCAGGTTTTTCCAGGCAAAATTGGAAATCTTCAGTTGGGGTAGTAGTTCAATCTGCTTGCTTCGAAGTTCAACCAAGGGGGTGCTTGCATCGGCTTCCTGGGAATATTGGATGAAGTCCAGATCATTGGGGCGCTTTACGATTCCGTTACTCACATGAATGTCCGTCAAGCCATCGTTGTCCATGTCAAATAGGAGCGGGGACCAGCTCCAGTCTGAGGCGTAGACTCCAGCAAACTGAGCTACCTCTGCAAACTTGCCGGCACCTAGATTGACTTGAAGGTGGTTGCGAACGTACTGATCTTGGTAGTTAAACTGCTTTTTGATTTGGTATACTTCGGCTTTGTCTTCGCCTACCGACTTCATCCAGATTTCTGGATCTTCGGGGAGCATGTCCGTGGTAAAAATCTCGGGCAGCCCATCTCCTGTCAAATCAGCGGCATCGTTGCCCATGCTGTAACGGCTGGTGGAGGGAATGAGTTCGTTCAAAGCCTCTCGAAAGGTGCCGTCTTGCTGATTGAGGTAGAGGTAGTCGTTCTCTGTAAAGTCGTTGGAGACATACAAGTCTAGCCAGCCATCGGCATTGAAGTCTTCTACCGACACACCCAGTCCAAAGCCAAGTACACTGGAATAGATGCCAGAGGCGAGGGTTACCTCCTCAAAGCCTGTTTTTCCCTCAGCCAATAGATTTTTGTAGAGTTTGTCCCCACTGGGATCTGGCTTGTTTCGGTTTTCGGACTTGGCAAATACCTCTGGGGACTTCACGTTGTGGTTGAGCAAGTACATATCCAAGTCTCCATCTCGGTCGTAATCAAAAAATGCCGCATGGGTGGAGTAGCCCGAAAAGTCGAGCCCAAATTCTGCTGCGGCTTCTTTAAACTTCAGTTTGCCTTGGTTGAGATAGAGCTTATTTTTCCCTTTGCCATTGCCTTGTTCATTGACCTGGCAAACGTAAATGTCCAAAAGTCCATCTCCATTCACATCGGCCATGCTGACGCCTGTAGACCAGCCTCCATCGCCTGTTACCCCAGCGGATTCGGTGATGTCCTCAAATTTCAAGTTGCCCTTATTGTGGTACAGCTTGTTGGAAACTTGGTTACCGGTAAAATAGAGGTCCACCAAGCCATCATTGTCTAGATCACCCGCAGCCACTCCTCCGCCATTGTAGAAGTAGAGGTACTCCAGGATGTTGGCAGAATCGGTGGATTGCAGCCGGTTTTCAAAGCGAATGCCTGTTTCCTCGGGGCTTTTTAGTAGAAAAAGCGGATCCTCAGGTGCAGTTGGCTTCTGCGTACAGCCACCCAGAAGTAGGGCAAGCCCAAGAGAGAGGAAAAAGTAACTTCGAAAGGTTGCCATCAATAGGTCCAAATTTCTACAGGAGCGTTGTTTTTTACGAAGAGCAGTTGCTTGCCTGCAAGTGGAGTAATGGCACGAATATCTCCATCCAATTTCAAGCCATGATTTCGGTTGGGCCAGAAGGTAAAGGTACCATCCCCTTTTCCGAGGAGTACTTCCCCGTAGCTCGCGTCGTATTTTCCAAGTTCAGGTTTGACATGGTACAGGTTTCCTCCCAAGATTAGGTCCTGGATGCCATCTTCGTTGATGTCGAGGACTTGAATGGCGAAAATCCAAGATTTCTGCCCATAGACAGGAAAAGGTTTCCAAGCAAAATTCCCTGCTCCTTGGTTAAGTAAAATTCCAGATTCCAGGTGGTTCATTTCCTGAATAATCGAACGGTCGATCACTTCCTTGCTGAAAATATCTTCCAAACTTTGGTCCGCATAATCTGCATAGCGGATGTACTTTTTCTTGATGCTTGGTACTTGCCTTTCCAATTCGTGTTTCAGGGTGTAAGGAATGGCGACCCCATCTAGCATTTGCGTATACACTTGTTCGATGGAGCCATTTTCATCAAAATCATTCAAATACATGCGGATGGGCTGGGTGGCCGAGCCCTTCATTCGGGTGTTGTATCCCTGATTGCCCAGGGCAAGGTCTGGCTTGCCATCTCCGTTGAAGTCTCCCACTTCTAGGGTTCGGTACCATCCTTTCAGGGTTTCCACACCTGGCAGGGTCATTTTTTCCAACTTCTTACCCACATTCTTGAAAAAAGTGGGGGCCATCCATTCGCCTACCACTACCAAATCTTGCAATCCATCTCCATCGTAATCCAGAACCTGGGCATCCGTAACCATACCGAGAGCCTTCAGTCCAGGAGCTAACGCTGCCGATTGTTCGGTGAAATTTCCTTTTCCATCATTGATCCAAAGTTGGGTGTCGGCAGGCGCCCCATAGGTAAAGGGAACCAGTCTTCCGCCTGTGACCAAGTCCAGGGCTCCATCTGCGTTGAGGTCAAGGGAGGCCACTACAGCACTACTGCCAAAAACTCCGGCCAAGCCGGTATGGAAGCCTTTGGTGAAGTTGCCCTTGCCGTCGTTGAGGTACAAGCGATCGGCCAGGTCGGGACTACCAAACCCAGATTCATTTCCTCCAGAGGTCACAAATAAGTCTGCATCTCCATCTTGGTCTGCATCAAAAAACAGGGCATCGGTATCTTCCGACAGGGCATCTAAGGCGAAGGATTCTTGAGGTTGGTACGTGTATCCTCCTGATTTTTTGGCGAGGTACAATTTTCCTGGGAAGGTTTTTGCTCCGCCAAAATACAGGTCCTCTAAACCATCCCCATTCACATCCCCTTTGGCAAATGCCGGGCCTTCGGTAGAGAGCATCAGGTAGGTGAGGCGGTCTCGATCAAAATCCACAAACTCATTTTCCTGGTGCGTATAATCGAGACCTGGATTGCTTGCTTTTACAAATTGGGCAGGGCTTGGGGTCGGAAAAAAGGAAATGCCTTCTGGCAGGGCTCCGGCTTCTTCCCAGCGTAACTGCAGCAACTGGTCAACGGGCACCTTGGTCAACTGGGTAAAACTTCCATCGGGCCACAGTACCTTGATTTCATCAATGAGGGTGACTTTGCCCAAGCCGATGGTAATTTTGGGATCTACGCTGGATTGAAAGCCACGGTTAGGCATTTGTTCGGTGTAAAAGACCTGTTCCCCAACTTTCACTTGGAGCTGGGTTCCAATAGCCCCCGTATTTTTGCCTTTGCCTACCAATTGCAATTGGATGCTGTGGTGTTCGGGTTGCAGGGTTTTGCCCTTATTTTTAAAGATTTGGGCGGTGGCATTCACGTTATTGACCACCAAGTCCAAGGTGCCGTCGTTGTCCAAATCCCCATAAGCAGCCCCATTGGAGTGGATGGCTTTGCCTAATCCCCATTGATCGGCCACATTTTCAAAACGCAGGTCGCCTAGGTTTTTGTAAGCATAATTTGGAATGGGATTGATGGGGATGGGATCGATGAGTGCTTTGTAGTCTACCCCATTTTGAGAGATGATTTTGACTTTGGTCTCCTCGTCATCGATAAAGTTGAGGTAATCCAAGTCGGTAATGTCCTGGTAGATGCCATTGGCCACGAAGATGTCTCGTTTGCCATCGTTGTCCATGTCGAAGAGTAGGGCTCCCCAGCTCCAATCTGTAGCCTCTACATTCGCCAGTCGTCCCACCTCACTGAAGGTTCCATCCCCATTGTTGAGGTGGAGCATGTTGCGGGAAAATTGGTAGTGGTAGCCATGGGTTTTGTTGAATTGAAACTTGTCCCAATTCTCAAAGGTGGTGACCTGCTTGAGTCTAGTAGGTGGCTCAGGGAGCATGTCGGTCACAAAGATATCCAAGAGCCCATCTCCGTTGAGGTCGGCAATATCGGCACCCATAGAGGCCGCACTGAGTGAGCGCATGGAGGATTCTAGGGACTCGGTAAAGGTTCCGTCCTGATTGTTGATGTAGAGGTAGTCTTTCTCAAAAAAGTCATTTGAAATAAAGATATCGGGCCAGGTATCCTGGTTTACATCGCCGATGGTGATGCCCAATCCAAAGCCAATTACGGAGCCATATATGCCTGCTTCTTCACTCACATCGGTGAATTTTTCCCCATCATTTCGGAAAAGTTTATCACCACCCACAGGGTCTCGCACAGGCCGTTCATTTTGCATCTTGTTGAAGGTGCCAATGGCTTGGTAGGAATTGTTGAGTAGGTAGACATCCAAGTCTCCGTCTTTGTCGTAATCAAAAAATACGGCGTGGGTTGAAAATCCTTGATCGGCTAGGCCATAGGCTTCAGCCTGTTCTTTGAAGGTGCCATTGCCTTGGTTGATAAATAATTCGTTTTGCTTGTTGTCCCCCTTCACATCGCCTGAGTTGCAGACGTAAATATCCATCCATCCGTCTCCATTGACATCTGCCATGGCTACGCCGGTGCTCCAAGCACGCGTGCCGGCTACCCCTGCCTTATCGGTCACATCTTCAAACTGAAAATTCCCCTTGTTGAGGTACAATCTATTGGGACCTAAGTTGGCGGTGAAATACAGGTCTGCCAGACCATCGTTATTCACATCTCCAATCGCTACCCCGCCGCCATTGTAGAAATTACGGTAGGTAAAAACATTGAAGTCCTCATCAAAGGTAAGGTCGTTCTTAAAGGCTACCCCCGAAGATTCAGGAGTAATCTCCTCAAATAAGGGAGGGGCTTTCTCCTCAGTGCTGCAGGCTGAATTGAAGAGGGCAAGGAAAACTAAACCGCCAAGGAGTTTTTTCATTCGGGTTTTTGGCTAAGTTTTTTTTGAGTGGGAAGGTCTGAAATTTCTGCGCGCACGGAAGAAATCGTCTTTTTAAATACCCGGATGCGTCGGTTTCCATCCATTTTCACAAAGGCGATTTGTGATTTGTCCTCATTGGTCACCTCAATAAATCCTTCGCCATACCATTTTTCAAAAAGTTGTACGACATCGGTACGCAACAATTCTACGGCGAGGGCTTTATTCCAAGGAGACCAACCGTCGTAGCTGAATTCGATCGGCATCAAATAGATTTTTCCTTCCTCATCCAATTCGGGGTAAAACCGCATTTTTCCAGGATTTCCAGAAGGGAATACCAGGCTATGTTCGACCGATAGTTCCGAAGGGCCATTGGTCAGGATACCTTCCTTGTTGCGTGCCCAGCAGATTTCAAAAAATTGTTTCTGGTCCATACCCAGTTCCAGGCCAAAGAAAAGTTCGTTGACTACTTTTCCAGACTCCAATTCCCGCTCTTCTAAGCGCTGGTACTCCGAGCCACAAGAGGGAAGCATTAAAATAAAAAAACTAGCGAACAGTAAATACCAACGGTTTGTCATGGTTGCGAAGTACGAATAAGTGGGTTTGGTTGTTGGATTGAATCCATTGAAAATCGCGAATCTCTCCTGTGACAAAGAGCCCGCTTTCTTGAGGTTTTAAGGCCTTCCATTTATTATTTACATCTTTTTCTAGTACCCAAGCATAACTCCCTAATTGGGTGCCAAGTTCAGGCTTGATCCGACTTTCATTTCCTCCAAGAAGAATCAAGGAAGATTTCCCTGGCCGAGGAAGTACGGTGATGGCGTGAACAGGGGCGTATTGAGCCTCTGCAGGGAGTGTCTCCTGTACCATTTTTCCGTTTCCTTGGTTGATCCAAAGGGTAGTTTCCATCCAATCTGCCTGTAAAATTAATGAATTTGCCCATACCGATTGGGGAAAGAGTTCCTCCAAAGTTTTGTCTTTGTACGCAGCATAGCTGAGAATTTGTTTCTTCAAGGAAGGAATTTGTTTGACGAGCGTATTTTTGAGCACCCAAGGGACGCTTTTTCCACTTTCTTGGTGATGGAGGATTTGCTCTATGGATCCATTTTGATCAAAATCATTAATGGCCAAGCGTAGGGGTTTTACTACACTTGTTCGCAATCTTGAATTGGTACCAAAGTTGCCAGCAAGGATATCCGTTTTACCATCACCATTGATATCTCCTACATAGAGTCGCTTCCAAAATCCTTGGGTATTTTCTAGGCCATAATTTGAGCTGCTTTCAGTCCAAGAGCCGCTATCCCAAGTAAAAATTCGGATCGGCATCCATTCCCCTACCAGCAGGAGTTCTGATTTTCCATCCCCATCCAGGTCAGCGAAGGCTCCGTCGGTCAGCATCCCCAACGAAGCAAAGGGTTTGCCTAGGGTAGCGCTTTCATCTGTGAAATTCCCTTTGCCATCATTTTGCCAAAACTGTAGGCCAACAGGAATTCCGTAACCAAAGGGCACGGCTCGTTGTCCCACAATTAAGTCTAGATCTCCATCCTGGTCTCCATCCCAACTCAAAATAAAGGAAGTGGGACTGGGGGAAAACTGCTGTGCAGTTTTTGAAAAATTGCCTTTGCCATCGTTGAGGTAAAGGCGGTCTTGGTAAGTTGAGGCGTAATCTGAAAACTCGATTCCCCCACTTCCTAGCAAAAGATCCACGGCTCCATCGCCATTTGCATCAAAGAAGTGGGAAACTACATCTTCAGCTAGGCTGTCCGAATCAAAGAGGGTAGTTTGGGAAGTTGTCCAAACTCCTGAACTGTTTTGCTTCCAAAGGCTAGAGGCTTGGCCTTTCGCACCAGGAATGACTAATTCCAAACGTCCATCCCCATTGATATCGGCCTGGCTTGCCCGTGGTCCCTCGTTGCTAATGGACCAGAAGCGCAGACGATCCCGATCAAAATCCACAAATTCACTTTCTCGATGGGCGTAGGGAAAAGCAGGGTCCAAGGCAGGGGTAAAGTAGGTGGAAGTACCGGCGATTACCAGCTTAGCAACTTTTGAATCCACTTCTTTGGGAAAAAGAACTTGATTGGCAGCTACCTGGGTCAGCAGGGTCTGCTTTCCCGAAGGCCAGTCGATGCGTACCGAATCGATTTGTGTGTGTTGCCCTACTCCGAAATTCAATCGTGGGTCTACCGAAGACATGTAGCCTTTGACCGGCTGAAATTCTTGCACCTGCGGGTCCCCGGCAGTGTAAACCGTAACTTTGGCACCAAAGGCATTGCCTAGGTCAAGACTGAGGAAGTGGGTGCTTGTCCCAGGATTGCTATTGTTTCGGTACACAAAGGCACGTTCATTGAGGTTGTTTACGACCAAATCTAGGTCACCGTCGTTGTCTAGGTCGGCGTAGGCCGAACCGGTACTGAAGGTTGACTGTTCCAGTCCTTGGGTAGGGGCAATATTATCAAATTGGAGTGCCCCTTTATTTTTGAAAAAGTAGTTTTGTTGGGGTACGGAAGGAAATTCGTCAATCATTTTGGTGACCAAAACAGAGTCTTTTCGGTAGTCTGCTATTTTACCCTGATTGTTGGCATAGAAGTCCACAAAGTCAAAGTCGGTCAGGTCTTTGACGATGCCATTGGCGATAAAGATGTCCTTTTTGCCATCCAGGTCTGCATCGAAGACCAGTGCACCCCAGCTCCAGTCGGTAGCTTCTACGCCGGCCCATCTTCCCACTTCGGCAAAAATTGGGGTATTGTCTTGAGGATGGAGGCCTAGGTGACGCTGCAGGGTATTGCGTGTAAATTGGCGGTGGTAACCTCCTTTTTGATTGGCTTGAAACTTATCCCATTCTTCAAAGGGAGTTTTGGATTTGACCCGAGCCAGGTCTTGTGGGAGCATTTCGGTGACGATGACATCGGGCCATAAGTCATTGTCTAGGTCGGCAATGTCTGCCCCCATAGAGCCCATGCTGATTTCTGGCATGGCTTGGGGTAAGATCTCTAGAAAAGTTCCGTTTTTTTGATTCAGGTAAAGGTAATCGCGCTCAAAAAAGTCATTGGATACATAGAGATCAGGCCATCCATCTAGATTGAGGTCAGCCACAGTTACGCCAAGCCCGTAACCAATGGCACTCCCATAAATGCCTGCTTCTTCCGATACATTGGTGAAGTGTCCCCCTTCATTTCTAAATAGTTTATTGCCTCCCTCAGGATCTCGAATTTCTCGTTGTCCGAGGCGAAGGTCGTTGAGGCCTACGGAGCGACCGGAGTTACTGAGGAGATACATGTCCAAGTCGCCGTCCTTGTCGTAATCAAAAAAAACGGCATGTTGGCTGAGGCCAATTTCTGCTAGTCCGTATTCCTTGGATTTTTCAGTAAAGGTCAGGTCACCATTGTTGATGAAAAGTTCGTTGTGTCTGCGTTCTCCTTGCATGGGGCCAGATTTGCAGACGTAAATGTCTAGCAATCCATCCCCATTGACATCGGCCATGCTTACGCCCGTGGACCAGGATCCTGTTGAGTTTACCCTGGCTTTATCGGTGATGTCTTCAAAATTGAGTTCGCCAGTATTGAGGTACAAGCGGTTGCTTTGTTGGTTGCCCGCAAAAAAAATATCTGGGAGGCTATCTTGGTTGATATCGCCTATGGCCACCCCCGCCCCGTTGTAAAAATTTCGAAAGGTATAGGGATTAACATTTTCGTTGTAGGTCAATTCATTTCGGAAGGAAATGCCGGTTTGACTTTCAGAAAGTAGGGAAAATAAAGGGTCGGAGCCCTCCTCCTTGCAGGAGAAAAGGAGGTAAAAAAGAAAGAGAATGCCGTACTGTTTTTTCACAAGACAAGTGTAAAAAAAAGGAAGTGTACGCAAGTACACTTCCTTTAAAATTTAATTCAGGAAAGATTAATAACCTGGGTTCTGCTTCAACTTAGGGTTGGCATTGATCTGATTTTGAGGAATAGGGAAGATGTTTCTAACCGCTGTAGAAGCTTGCTTCTCCCACCAAGGTAGGTTCCACTTTCCAAAACGAATAGCATCTGTTCTTCTGCTTGCTTCAGCAAACATTTCTCGTCCTCTTTCATTGTACAATTCGTCCAACGTAAGTGAAGTGTAAGCAGGCATGCCCGCTCTTGTTCTTACTTGGTTAACTGCAGCCAAAGCAACAGCATTTTTACCTTGACGAAGCGCAGCCTCACCTTTGGTAAGAATGATCTCACCCAATCTGAATAGTGGATAGTCGTTGTTTAAGCTTGGTCCTGCTCCAGAAGCAAATTCGAATTTACCTACACGAACACCTGCTTGTCTGAAGGCGTTAGGAGCCAACATGTTGATAGCAGGAGTAAAGGTTAAGTCTTGGCCGTCTGGGTCACCTGCTTCAGCAGAAATGTCTTTCAAACGAGTTCCGTCTGCAGCAAATTGAGGACCAACTAGGAAAGACTTCTTTCTTGCATCTGCATTATCAAAGGTGTTGTAGAATTCTTCCAAAGAAGCATATCCATTCCAAGGCTGAGCCTGTAAGTTGTAGGTAGCCTGGCTTGAATAGTGCAAGGTCATTTGTGGAAGGTTGAAACCACCTGCATTGTTTTCATCATAAGGAAGGGTCAAGATGTTTTCTGTAGATCCACCATTTCTTTCTGAGAAGTTAGAGAAGAAGTTGCTGGACAAAGAATACTTACCACTGTTGATGATTACATCCGCTGCAGCTTCCGCATCCGCCCATCTTGCAGTTCCTGTGTACACTTGAGCATTCAAGTACAATTTGGCAAGGATTGCGTGCGCGCTGTAGTAGTTCAAGGTTGTTTTACCACCATCTTTAGGAAGTGCATTTACGTTGTCCTTGATAGACTTTTCGATGAAAGCAAATACTTCAGCGCGGGTATTGTTAGCTGGACTTGATCCTGTAGAGTTTTCATCGATAATGGGCACATTACCGAAAGAGTCGATCAACCAGAGATATACCAAAGCTCTCAATACCTTTAATTCTGCATTCAATGCAGGAACGTTGGGATACTGAACCAACAAGTTGTTGATTTCACCTACAGCAGAATAGCAATACGCCCAAGAGTTGTTGAAAGACTCTTCAGAAGCATTCCAAGTATGTCTGTGCATACGTAGCCACTGGCCACCATCTTCCCAGTCAGCACCCTTTTGAGGGATTGACATTTCATCGGAAGAAACCTCTTGAATGGACCAAATACTATTGTGTCCACCCCAAGAACCTACGATTCTCGCGTAAGCAGAAGCCTTAAGGACGCTGATCAAATTCGGGTTAGTGCTTTTGGCAATATCCTCCGCGGTCACCCCATCCAAAACGTCCTGCTCTAGCTCTTGACATGCACCGATGGCGAAAACCAACGGGAGCATTAAACAGATTTTACTAATTGATTTAAACATATCTGTAGAATTTGATTGGTTATTTAAAGTTAACGGTTACCCCTACAGTGAAGGAACGAGTCTGGAAGTACGTATTTCTACGCTCGATACCTGGAGATAGGGAGGTAGTAAATGCATCACCGTTCTCAGAGTCATTCACACGAACTTCAGGGTCAATACCAGTGTAGTTAGTCAAAGTGAATAGGTTTTGACCTGCTACGTATACTCTTAGATTGGAAAGATTCTTAGAGTTGGTCTTCACATTGTATCCCAATTCCATGTTATCCAAACGGATGAAAGAAGCATCTTCAATCACAGAGCTGTTGAAAGTAGGAGTAGATGTCACAAGCGGGCTAGTAGGAGTCTTGTCAGTCACTACAGAGTTCCAAGTATTGGAAGCCGTGTCTCCGTTTTCATAGAAACCTCTATAGGAGTTATACAAATCATGACCCCATGCACCTCTAAGGAACATATTCAAGGTCCACTGTCCGTACATAAAGCTGTTAGCAAAGCCGAATTCACCTTTTGGAAGACCGTTACCCAATTTCTCAAACTGGTTAGGGTCTGTAGTCGAAAGGATGTATTCACCTCTTTCAGACAAACCAGTCAAACGTGGTCCGTAGAAGTCACCTAAAGTTTGACCAACACGGTTGTAAACGATAGGATTGTTGTTTTGACCTGGAGCACCTGGAGTAGCAAATCTCAATTCTTCGAAACCTAGATCTCCAGCAGACAAGCTTTCGATAGTAGTCTTGTCATAGATAGTGAAGTTGAAAGTTGGAGTCCACTTCAATGCACCTTTACCGATTTGATTTACAGAAGCTGCAAATTCAAAACCTGCTGCTCTCAAGTCAGCCAAGTTTACCCAAGTTGAAGAAGCTGTGTTGAAGCGTCCTGGATCAAATGGGTTAGGAGCACCTGTAGGTACTGGTACGTTGAATAAGAGGTCAGAGATATTTCTAGTGTAGTAGTCAATACTACCCGTTACTTTACCATCCCAGATTCCAAAGTCAACACCCACGTTAAATTCCTGCTTGGTTTCCCACTTCAGTTCTTTATTTGGGTTAGAGAATTGGTTGATCCCTACGAAAATATCATTTGTGGTCAAAGGATCAGCATCTAAGTCGATACGGTTTCCGTTTCCATACACACCCAATGCCAAAGTAGAGGAAGGAGGAAGGTTACCAGTGATACCATAAGATACTCTAGGCTTGAACTGGTTGAATACACCCATGTCAAATAGTTGCGTAAAATCAGCACCAGCAGACACCGCTGGGAATACACCAGTTTGGTTGTTTGCACCAAAGCCAGAATAAGTTTCCGCTCTTACCGTAGCAGAGAAGAAGAAGGTATTGTCGTAATTGAAGTTAGCTCTACCGAAAGCAGAGTTCAACTGATCTTCGTTTGCGAAAGAAGATACGTTGGTGTTGTTACCCAAACGGATCGCACCAGCGCCCAAGTTGTTCCAACCTAGATCGAATAGGTACTGACGAACGCGAGCATTGAAACCTTGGTTGGTGGTGTATTGTACACCCACACCACCCAATAGGGTCATGTTCAATTTGTCAGTCAAATTTTCTTCGTAGCGCAAAGTGGATTCGAAGATACGCTGGTTTCTGTCGAAAGTATTTCTTTCAGCAGAACCTTGAGAACCGAAACCTACTTGGTAATCTTGGATAGACCAGAAACCGCCAGATAGCGTGTTTCTTCTGTCCTGAGAATACTGAGCAGAAAGCGTCAAGTTTGGAAGAATGTCGAACTCAGCTCTGTAAGAAACAAGAGCAGTTTTTGTTTCACCTACAAACTTCTGCTGTCTAGCCAAAGCTACAGGGTTGAAGAAGTCAAACAAGTCTCTCTGGAAGTAACCCCCAAAACGCTGCTTTGCTACATCGGTATCTTCGAAAATAGGAGCAGTTGGGTTGTAGATGGTAGCATAACGGAATGCAGCATCGTTGATAGACTCAGAGTCTACTGTAGTGAATGACAAGTTCATGTTCAATCTCAAGCGATTGTTTAATGCAGCTTGAGAAAGGTTCAAACGGGTGTTCAATCTTTCGTTGCCTACACCTTCCACGATACCGTTGTTGTCACGGTAGTTGACAGCAGCCAAGTAGCTGGTGCCACCGAAACTTCCAGAAACGCTTGCATTGGTGGTCATTGAAAGCGCATCGCTGATCAATTCTTTTCTCCAATCGGTGTTGCTACCGAAGTTTGTTCCGCCTCTAGCGACAAATTCTTCAGCAGAAAGTACTGGAATCAAGTTTGTTGCTTGATCCAAAGTAGCGAAAGAGTTAATGTTCACGTTGGTAGTTCCTTGCTTGCTACCTTGCTTGGTAGTCGTAATCAAGATTACACCAGAAGAACCTCTTGCACCGTAGATCGCAGCAGCAGAACCGTCCTTCAATACATCGATTGACTGGATATCGTTAGGATCGACGTTTTCCAAGGAAGCACCAATCACACCGTCCAATACAATAAGTGGAGCAGAGTTAGCACCGAAGGTAGAAAGACCTCTCAAACGGATGTTGAAACCGTTGTTTGGGTTACCACCTGGTCTAGTGATGGAAAGACCTGCAACTTTACCCTGAAGCAATTGTGCTGGGTTAGTTACGTTACCTCTGTTGAAGTCGTCGGGTCTTACACCAACTACTGCAGAGGTTAGTTCTTTCTTGTCTTGGGAACCGTAACCGATAACTACTGCTTCCTGAAGGCTTTTGATGTCCTCCTGAAGGTTGATAGTCACGTTGGACTGGTTTCCGATTTCTACTTCTTGGGTAAGGTAGCCCACGAAGGAAACCACGAGTACTTGATCTCCAGCTTGAAGTTGGAGGGTAAACTTCCCGTCCAAATCAGTGGCTGCACCTCGGGTAGTACCTTTAACAAGTACTGTTGCACCCGGAACAGGGTCTCCAAGAGTCGCGTCCAGGACAGTTCCTGTGATGGTACGACTTTGGGCATTCACGCCGATGATTGCTCCCATAAAGAGCGCCATCGCAAGCATCAATGACTTTAGTTTTGGTAAATAGTTTCTCATAGGGTTTTATGTTTTTAATAGAGCGAAATTGGTATGAGTACTTAATTTCGAATCTAAAGTCAGTGTTAAAATTGGATTTTGCAATTTTTAACAAATAAGCCCATACAAAGCTCAAAAACCTGTATTTTAACAGAATGACGGTAATCTTAACATATAAATAACATTTATTAATTTTTATTGAATAAAATTTAATGGAAAACGTTTTCCGTTTACATATTCCTAAAAAAAATAAATTTTATTAACTAATCGAAAATTTTTACATCGAGAGAATATTTGGTGAAAACTGAGGTGAACTTCCCTAAAAACTCAAATCATGGGGTTTTGAATATTGAATTCTCAGCGGGCTCTAATTTTAGTGGATTTTACTTCTGTTAAAACTTCTTATGCATTCTACTCGTTCAGTTTTGCATCCGTACCTTTCGGGGACAAACTAGTCTAATGAGCAGAAATTACTTCTTTTACTTAGTACTGCTTTTTTTAAGTTCCTTCCATCTTGTGAAGGGCCAAGGAATCAAAGGGGCGGTGACTACCCAAGACGGGGAGCCTTTGCCTTTTGCTTCGGTATACATCCGAAACCTGCAAGATGGCGTACCCACCAATGAGAATGGACGGTATGAATTCAAACTTGCTTCAGGACTGTACGATGTGGTCGTGCAGCATTTAGGCTATGCCTCTCAAATCCGTACGGTAGAAATTAAGTCGGATTGGGTAACCCTTGACTTTTCATTAGAACCTCAAGTCATTAATCTCAGCCAAGTAGAGGTCAAAGCGGGAGCGGAAGACCCTGCCTTGACGATCATGCGAAAGGCAATTGCCAAATCCACCTACCACCGCTTGCAACTGCAGCGCTATGCGATGACCGTTTACCTCAAAGGAACAGGGCAGTTGACGGACGCGCCTTTCTTTCTAAAGAAAAAACTGGCAGAAGAAGGGCTCAAGTTGAACGAAGCCTATACCTCCGAGTCGGTCTCGCGCATTACCTTTACCCTCCCCAATAAAGTGGAGGAAAAAGTAATTTCCATCCGTACTAACGGGGAAAACCAAGGCACCTCCCCAGCACCCTACATCCAAACTTCCTTTTACCAAAGTCAAGTAAATGAAGTGGTGTCGCCCCTTTCCAAATCAGCCTTCCTCTATTACCAGTTTACTTTTCAAGGCAGTTTTTTTGATCAAAATGTATTGGTCAACAAAATCAAAGTGACCCCGAGGTCTCGAGGTGAACGGGTTTTTGAGGGGTACATCTACATTATCGACGAATTGTGGGCAATCCATAGCCTGGACTTAAAGACTTCAGTATTGGGCTTTCAAGTACATGTGCGACAAAACTATTCGCCCATAGCCCCCAATGTTTGGATGCCTTTGACCCAACAGTACACCTTTGGTGGAAAGGTCTTTGGCTTTGCAGGACAATTCAATTACCTGGTCTCTACGCGTGATTACGACATCAAACTGAATCCTGATCTAGCACACAAGCCAGAACTGGTAGATGAAAAAATCCAGGAAGCACCAAATAACCTCCAAAAGATTTCCAAGTCCAAATCGTCGCTTGAGCAGCTGGCTAGCGAGCAACCTAAATCTCAGAAGGAATACCGAAAACTGCTCAATCAATACGAAAAAGAAGTATTTAAAGAGCGTCAAGAGCAAGAGAAAAAAGGGGTGGTCTCCGAGCGGAATTATACAGTGGATAGCCTTGCCAAGAAGCGTGACCTCGCCTACTGGGACAGCATTAGACCCGTGCCGCTAAGTTTGAAAGAGATTGAAGGCTACAAGCGTGACGACAGCCTTGCCATCATCGAGGCTGCTAAAAAAAGTGAAGTGGATTCCATCGCCAAAAAAGCAAGAACCCAATTCAAACCCCAAGACCTATTCCTAGGAGGGGAATACAGCTTTGGGAAAGGAATAACAGTTGGATTTCCAGAGAACCTCACCAAATTTTCCTTTAATACGGTCGAAGGGTGGAAAGTAGGAATGGGATTTTTTTACCGAAAGGCACAAGAGATCAAACTCCCGGATTCTGTCAACCGGATACGAAAGGTGTTTCGAATTGATCCCGAACTCCGCTATGGATTTTCGAGCGAGCGTTTTTATGGAAAGGTCACTGTTCGAAAATCAATAGTCAAACCCAGTTCAGGCTCCAACTGGTCCTTGTCTGCTGGGCGATTCGCATACCAGTTTAATCCAGAGAATCCCATTCAGGAGCAGGTCAATGCAGCCTACTCGCTTTACGCAAAAAGAAACTACCTGAAATTATACGAACAGGATTTTGTGCAAGCGTCTTGGGGTCAACGCAAGTCCCCGGCTTTAACTTACCAGCTGTCCTTTTTATGGGCAGACCGAAGGGTCCTTGAAAATGTGACGGATTTTAGTTTTTCTAAAAATACAGACCGGAACTATTCATCCAATAGACCATTTAATGTGGAAGCCGATGATGTGGCTTTTTCCAATCACCAGATCGCCAAATTCCAGGCAACTTTGAACTGGAGGCCAGGGCTCACTTATTCCATTCGGAACGGAAGAAAAATTCCCAATTTTGACCGTGCCCCACTCGTTTCTTTTACCTACCAGAAAGCCCTGCCTCAACTCAGCACCTCAGCACTTGCAGCTGATTTTGATCACTTGCAAGCCTCTATCAAGCATGCTTTTTCGTTTGGGGTGAGTGGAAAGTTGGATTTCAATGTGACCGCAGGCACTTTCCTCAACAACCGCCAGGTGTTTTTCCAAGACTACTCCCACTTTGGAGGTAACCGGACACTTTTTTCCTCCATGGAGGCCGCCTCCAATTACCGGGTTATGGACTATTATCGGTACAGCACTGCTGGCTCCTATGTGTCAAGCATCGCGCATTACCAATTTCGTAAATTTATTTTTACCCAACTTCCCATGCTACGCTTCTCTGGAGTGCGGGAAAATATATTTGTCAACTACCTGAAAACGCAAAACTCACCCCACTACACGGAAATTGGCTATTCCTTGGACAACCTTTTCCG
>JACCDP011238032.1_pt1 | contig 32305 bp, 22 predicted proteins | sample 7445841 | NCBI WGS metagenome assembly JACCDP01 (sample SAMN15323441, study PRJNA562643) | freshwater metagenome | isolation source: river surface water | place: USA:Blue River Watershed | collected 2017-08-17 | reverse complement strand
TAATGTTGAGCTGATATACCCCTGCGTTGTTGGCCGCAACAGGAGTAATCACGGGTGCTGGGGAGGTAGAAGAAAATCCGCTAGGACCTGCCCAAGAATAGTTTGCAAAAGGACTGAAAGGAATAATGAACTGTAAGGAATCCCCCAAACACAAGGGATCATTATGGGTAACATTGGGTGGTGGACAATTAGAATGTATCGTTAATTCATTGTTGTTCGATGTTGGACAACCGTTGGCATCGTAGATGTCAGATACCCCATTATTCGTGTATGAATTCCCAGAAACATTTCCCGTACCAAAAATATATCCCTTGTTACTGATCGTACTGTCACACGCTAATAAAAGACAATCACTGATCACCTGAACTTGCCATCTAACAACCGCCGAATCCGCACCGTTCGGTGAATTGTTCATGGTTCCTCCAACTATTGCGTTTGCCCCAACATTAACTCTAGCTTTAATGCACTTATTGATCGCATCATACTCTGCTTGATCATCTCCTGAAACGTCTGTTTTTGCACCGATAAACGGACCATTCAGATAGTTTAATGAATTCGGTACATAGGTGGTTCGTATATCGAGCGTATCGGTCATGAAGGTATTGTAGGAAACATCACTTCCAATATTTTTACCTACCATAGTATACTCTAAGATATCCCCGGGAACTACTTGTCCACCATTTAAATCTTGAACATAGACGGTAGCACGTAAATCTGGTTCGTAAATGTCAATCGCCGAGGTGAAGGCTCTGGCTAGAATATTTTCAGAACTGGTGGTTACCCGAATGGTAGCTGAAGTAGCATTATTTCCAATATAGTTTAACGCCGTGTTATTTGGGTAAAAAATCCCAGCATCATACCCCAGGGTATTGTTGTAACTAGGATTTCGGTAAGGAGTAAGTACAGCGTTGTCAGAGATTGTACTATTGAAGAAATTGGTCGTATTATGCAGGGCATCAGAGATATTAACAAACGTACCTGCTCCATTGAATTGAAGTTGGTCTCCGTTTGAATCGCGGTCCCCATCCAACCCGATCACGCCTAATTCAAAGGTTACCGGACCAGAAGGAGGTGTGGTGAACCCGCTGATCGGGATATTTAGAGAGTTTCCCGAGGAAATGTTCGCAAAACCATCAAATACGGTGAGGTTTCGCATGGATTGAAGGACGTTTTTATAAACAATAATGACTGACCAACCACCCCAACGATTTGATCCGGTTTCCGCTACAACATTAGCTACTGTAAACCGAGTGTTAGTACCAAATGTGGTAAGCACCGAAGTGATATCCTTGAAACAATAATAACTCGGATGCGACCAAGAGGATCCGCCAATCGTGGGGACATCTAAGGTTTGGTCCGCAGTGAGCACTTGATACGCCCCATTGTTTAGTTTGAGTCTAACTTGACTTCGGTTGGCATAATTTGTAGTATTCGCCGCAATACGGGCACTCCAATAAAGCCCAGCCCAAAGTATTTCCGAACAGTTTGGAAGCGCGATACTGTCGCTACTTGACATAAAAGTATTCGCATCATTGTCAATATCAACATATGCCATGGAGAAAGCACCATTTGAAAAGGTCCCGCTTGGAGGAACTTGACTTTGTGCAGTAGCACAGTTATTTGTTCCAGAGCCGCAACTTAATACAACATTGGAGGCGATTTTTATACCGCCTTTTGCGTTGGTTTGATAGCGAACGCTAAACGGAGAAACAATTTGTCCAAAAGTAAACGTAGTAAACGCAGTGAAAAATACACAGAAGAAAAGGAAATGCGTTCGTTTAATCAAAGTGGCGTTTATATCGTGTTAAAACAAAGTTAATAAACCTCTTACGATAATAAAAGCGAATGGTTTGCCTTGGTCTTATTTATTTTATGTTCAGTTGAATGGATACAGGCAAGTGGTCTGAATATCCTCCCAAATACTTGCTGCCTGCGTAGGTGCGTTTCGGTTGAATATTTCCTTTGTATTCCTCCATAAGAAAGGGGAAGTTATGTATCTGTCCCGAGCTTGCAACGATACCATTTTTTTTACCGATAAAATTAGCGGAAACATAAATGTGATCGAGAATTCCCCACTCGTTGTTATAAAAATGGGTACCTTTTGTAGGCCCGCTATCCTTCGTAATCATTGGGTCTAAGCGCTCATCGATTAATTTCGGTGCATTGTTCTCTGGATGATCGTTTAAGTCACCAAGAAATATTATCGGATATCCGTTAGCTTTCTGAACCGAATCAATAAAGTTACATGCGATTTTCGCTGCCGCCACACGTTTTTCATCACTTTCATCAGTTCCGCCACGTCTACTGGGCCAATGATTTAACATCACATAAAACGGTTGTTTTTTGTATTTGAATTGAGCCCAAAGAATATCCCTTGTTGTAGGTTTTGTTTCCCCGGGTAATACAAATCGAATGGCCTTTGAATCAATCAAGGTCAGTTTGCAACTATCATAGATTAAAGCAACATCAATTCCACGTGCATCCGGACTTTCGTAGTGAACAATTCCATAGGTTTTAAACGCCTTTTGATTTGAAATGATTGCGCGAACCACAGCTACATTTTCTACTTCCGAAAAACCACAAACAAGCGGTTTGCCCATAGCAAGTAAGACTTCACGAATATGCATGAGTTTTTCTTCATATCGGGCCGCATTCCATTGGTTTTTAGCCGCAGGTAAAAATTCAGCATCGTCGTTTGGTCCGTCAATCGTGTCGAATAAATTCTCTACGTTGTAAAATGCTACGGAACGTGTTTTTTGACCATAAACATTACCCATTAAAATGGATATCGTAAGTAAGCAAAGTATCTGTTTCATCATAATTCAATTAATTCACCTTAAATCTAAAACACGTTTTCTTTATAACTAGTTATTTTCCAAAAGTCAAATCATCTTAGCGTCAAAATGTCCACTTAATATGCTCCGAAATAACGTTTTAAAAACCATTCCGAACTAAAGATTAACGCAATCAGCAACATGAACACCCAAGAATCAACTAAATTCCAAAAGTCAATCGTTAAGCGTTCTATGCTGGTTATATCTGTTCTTCCTTCAATTTGATTTAGTAGCTTTTCATAGTCCTTGAGCGCTGAAAATGTACCTCCGGAATTTTTGGAAAGTTGTTTTAATACCCCGTGATTTGCAGTGTTTGAAGCTTGTTCCAAGCCAATGTCCTCCACCACAAAAATCCCTGATTTGGAATACTTCTTTTTTTCATGCGTCGTATTGGCTGTCCATTTGTAGGTACCCGATGGAAGCGTCCCTAAATCTAGTGAATAATGGTTACCTGTAACATTGAACCTGTTAGTATACTTTTTTCCTTGTGGGCCGGTTAATGTCAGGTTGATAACAGGCTTGGTGATTGGTTCTAAACTCGCATTATAGAAATTTGCATTTACACCAATTCGATCATACTTACCAAAGCGCTTATCAAATTGTACGCTTAACCCCATGCCTGCGCGTTTGACCATTAGGTAATTAAAAGATTTTGAAAAAAGTTCGGTGAAATAGTCATAATGCTGATATTTCATGAATTCATTCAGTTTCCATCGCCAAACGCCTTCTCCGTAGATTACTCCATAAGGTATATTCTGCTTTGTTTTACCAAAATAAATTAAAGGTTCCTTTTTAACTGCATTTCCAACCCGTTGATTCAACAGGGCTTCGGTATTACCTAAGGGATTCATTGCACCAAATTTTGTAACGAGGGGTGGATAGTAAGGAATCGCTTGCTTGCATTCGTCGCTCAACTCAAAGGCGCTAAATCCGGGATTTAAATTGCCTTGAACCTCATCACTTTGAGTTCTTCCATTGGTGTTAGCAAAAATTTTAAGTTTAGTCAGGTCTTGGCTTGTGGCCGAGGGACTAATTACATAAAATACAGGGATTCGGTGCTGTTCGATATATGCGCTCACATTCGCATCGAATTGTAAGGTTGGATTATGCCAAACCACGAGGTCGGGTTTAAGTCCTTTTTCTACGAATTCTTTGGGCCTTAAAAAAGAACTTTGATAGTTTTCATTCGATGAAGCCACGGCGCGAAGCGCGGCCAAATCAGGATGCACTCCGTTCGAAATAAAACAAACGTTATTTCTTGAATCCACGACCTCAATGTAGCACGTCTTACTGTTGTTTGCTTTCGAGAATTCTCCAGTAAGGTATTCAACGCTTACCGTAAAGGGTTGAAATCCAACCTTGCTGGCAGTGACATCAAATCGAACTTGCTTGAATGTATATTCTTGATTGCTGTAATTTACTACTTGAGATCCCAATAATTTACCTTGTTGAGAAAGGCTAACTTTTACCTGTTTTTGCTTGATTTTAAACGCTTCAAGGTCTACTTCTATTGGGAATTCGTCGCGCAGAAATACAACGTCGTTGTAATATAAATTTGTTATAATTTGATCTTTTTTCGGAGTAGTATCTCCAATTCCAAGGGTAAAGATTGGGGTCAAATTAATTTTTTCAGCAGGGTAAGTTGGGTTATCACCCACGTTGTAATTACCATCCGAAGCAAATAGAATTGCGCCGATATTTCGATTTAAATACTGCTCAGAAATATAGTTAAACGCTTCGGCGTGATTTGATTCCTGTTCTTTTAAGGTGAGCATCCCGTTTTCCTTGAACGATTCCCCGGCGGTATAAAATGCTAATTGATATCTTCCATCAAAACGATCTTTAACGTCTTGAATGAGTTTATTCATCGTCCGTTTAGTTTCATTGCTGTCTTTATATTGCATTAAGGAACTCGAATTATCCAATACCGTAATGAGAATTGGTTCTTCCACCTCAGTGTGGTTAACCAATAAGGTGATTTCAAGAAGCAAGGTTAGTAGAAGAAAAATTCCAGTACCTCTCAACAAGGGAATACCCCATTTAACCCCTGGTTTCTGACTAATTAACCAATCATTGTTTCGATAAAAATACCACGTGATTGCTATCGAAATTGCCAATAGTAAGAGCAACCAAAAAAGGGAGGATGATGCAGAAATTGACATAAGACAAAAATAAGGAATCGATTCAAGTTATTGAGATGAATTGGGATTAAAAATGATTATTTCTCTACATTTGCACAAAATATTACGCCATGTCAAAAACTGTTTACATTCTTTCCGCTGTTCGAACGCCTATGGGTTCATTTCTTGGAGGTTTATCTTCTATTTCAGCTACTAAACTCGGCTCCATAGCAATCAAAGCTGCCGTAGAGCGTTCCGGAGTGAGTGTTGATCACATTGATGAAGTTTTCATGGGTAATGTGCTTCAGGCAGGTGTTGGTCAGGCACCCGCGCGTCAAGCAGCCTTAGGTGCTGGTTTAGGTCAAAACGTACCATGTACCACCGTGAATAAAGTGTGCGCTTCAGGAATGAAATCCATCATGTTAGGTGCTCAATCAATTCTTGCCGGAGACAATCACGTGGTGGTGGTTGGCGGAATGGAAAGCATGTCGCAAACCCCTCATTATGTGAGTGGAAGAAACGGAACGAAATTCGGAAACATCACCATGTTAGATGGAATAACGAAAGATGGGTTGTTAGACGTGTATTCGAATGTCCCTATGGGGAATTGTGCAGAATTGTGTGCCAAGGAATATAACATTACGCGTGAAGATCAAGATGCCTTCGCGATTGAATCTTATCGCCGTGCAGCCGCTGCATGGGAAGCCGGGAAATTTAACGATGAAATAGTTGCTGTACCAGTTCCTCAGCGAAAAGGTGATCCTGTGATGGTGACCAAAGACGAGGAATACACGAATGTATTTTTAGATAAAATCCCTTCACTGAGACCCGCTTTTGATAAAGAAGGTACGATTACCGCTGCAAATGCCTCAACGATTAACGATGGTGCTTCTGCCTTGGTCTTAGCGTCTGAAGAAATGGTTCAGAAATTAGGATTGAAACCCTTGGCTAAGATTGTTTCCTATGCGGATGCAGCGCAGGCGCCTGAGTGGTTTACAACTGCACCTTCCCTAGCGATTCCTAAAGCACTAGAGAAAGCAGGGTTAAGTACTTCAGATGTTGATTTCTGGGAATTAAATGAAGCGTTTTCAGTAGTTGGTATCGCAAATACGAAGATACTTGGCTTGGATCCTGCTAAAGTTGATGTAAATGGAGGAGCGGTAGCGCTTGGACATCCACTAGGAAATTCTGGTTCTCGAGTAATTGTTACCTTACTTCATGTATTGAAACAAAACAACGGTAAGATTGGAGGGGCAGGCATTTGTAATGGAGGAGGAGGAGCTTCCGCAATAATTATAGAGAATATCTAAACGATAGCTTAAAAAAAATCAAAAAAGGTTGGCTTAGCTAACCTTTTTTTGTTTCTACCAATCGCCGCTGGCACCACCACCGCCGAAACTTCCACCGCCAAATCCGCCGAAACCTCCGGATGATCCACCGCTATTTCCGCCGCCAAAACCACCGCCGTATCCGCCCCAAAATCCACCTCGGTATCCCCGGCCGCCAATCGTTGTTCCTCGGCCACCTTTGATCATGGAATAAATCACAAGAATGAATACCAGTAAAGCGAAAATAGCACCAATTATGCTCGCAAGGCTTGGCTTTTGATACTCTTTATAGCTGTATTCTTTTTTAGCAAGGGCTTTAAGTACTTTTATAGATTGTTGGATTCCCTTCATGGGATTGCCATCTTTCATATTCGGAATAAATTCTTTATCAATGATGTCTTTACAAACTAAATCCGGAATGATTCCTTCTAATCCTCGACCTGTTCGAATCGTAACCTGACGCCGTCCTTCACCAAATGGCTTAATGAGCATAACAATTCCATTGTCTCGTTCTGCCGTCCCAACACCCCAAGCTTCGCCTAACTCATCCGCAAATTGCTCGATTTCCATCCCTTTTAAGTCGTCAACCACCACGATGACAATCGCATTAGAAGTGGCTTCTTCAAAAGCGCGGAGTTCATTTTCGATGGTGTCAGCTTCAGCCTCACTGAGCAGTCGTTCCTTGCCAAATTCGTTGTATGCTCTTGGTGGATTGGTTGGCTTGGCAGGGAGTTGACTGAATGCTGCAAAGCATGTAAAAATGAAGATTACTGCAAATTTCATGCTTCGGTGATTTCGTTACTTAATTCATTTGGATTGTCTGCGTTCACCGGAAAATGTGCGCTTAATTTTTCGCCGATGCGTTCAATCGCCTCACAAATACCTTGGCCATATTGCTCGTTTCGGAATGCTGTTGCCATGCTGTGATAGAGTTCATCCCAGTATCCTTCAGGGACTTTTTCGTTGATGCCTTGATCGCCTAAAATGGCAATCTGTTTTCTGTTGAAACAAAGATAAATTAATACACCGTTACGTTCTTTGGTCTTAGTCATTCCCAAGCGTTCGAATACACGCTTAGCCTCTTTAAAGGGGTCTTTTCCACCTTTTTTATCGATGTGAACACGGATTTCTCCACTGGTTATTTCTTCCGCGGACTGAATCGCGTGAACTACCGATTTTTTGTCAAGTTCGCTTAGCATCTTATTCAAAGTTAACGTCTGGCGCATCCTCAGCTCCAGTCATGGCTTTGAACATTTCTTTTCGTGAGAAAGTTTCTTTGTTTAAGAACATGCTCGTAAAGAATCCGCGAATGTGGGTATTGTAGTTTTTTACAGATTCGTTGTACACATCGCGTTCACGCTTAATCCGATTTTCAGTTCCTTCTAATTGCACTTGGAAGTCGCGGAAATTTTGCGTGGATTGTATGTTTGGATACGCCTCATACATCAAGTTGATGGCTGTATTTATTTTTTTACCCATAAGCTCCATGTCTTCCGGAGTTTTTGCCCCAACGATTCCAGCGCGCGCTTGAGTTACTTGGGTTAGGATTTCTTTTTCATTTTTCGCTGCTGCCTTTACCGTTTTCATAAGGTTTGGAATTAAATCCAAGCGTCTTTGATAGGCCGATTGTACGTTACCCCACTTCTCATCTACTGTTTCTTGCAATCCAACGGCTTTGTTGTATGCGTTGTAATAGGCTAAAAAACCTAGCAGTAAAATACCTCCAATGGCAATGAGTGCAATAATTCCTTTTTTCATGTTATTTTAATTTTAATCAAAGCTAGTATCTTTTTGGCGTATGTTGTCTTCCTTAACAATTTTTATTGTTTGATGCAGTCTGACTGGTAATCTTTGTGTTTAAATTGGATCCAATATTCTTGAAATCCTTCCGCATTTTTGTAATATTTATAGGCTGGTTTGCCCACACTACATCGTTCCGATAATCCTTCGTTGAGTTCTTTAAAACGTTTGTTTAATACCATGCGAGGTTGATAATTCCAACTCCCGCAATGCTCTATTCCGGTAAATGCATCACACTTGGCTACTCGTTTAAATGGCATCTCAATGGCATAATACACGCTATCTACTTGATTTAAACCGTTCGTGATGATTTTGATTCCCTCCAAGTCTACTTTTAAGTAACATTTTTTGGAATACCGATCTTTTAAATATTCACCGACGCGGTTGGCTACTGTATTTGAAAACTGATGCGCTATGTCTCCCTCTTCGTTGTATTCCGGTCCCTTGAAATAACCCGTCAATCCCTTGTCGCTTATGCAGATGCTATCATATTTGGGTTTTGTTTCAACTACTTCAGGTGTTTTCGGATTCGAAGGTTTTTTCTTTTGATTTTTTGTACTGCAATTCAACGTGAGTAATGCGATGCTGGCTCCAATAAATAAAAGCTTTAAATTCATTTGATTAAAATTTAATCTAAAAAATTGATTAGAATATAATTATTTACCTTACTTTTGTGTCACTCAAAGATAGCAATTCAACGCGCAGTACGGTATAATTTTAATACATTATCCATGGCTCTTTTGCGCAATATTGTCCATATGGACTTAGACACCTTTTTTGTTTCCTGTGAGCGGCTTCTTGATAGTCGCCTCAACGGAAAACCTATTCTTATTGGAGGGACCAGCGACCGTGGCGTTGTGGCTTCATGCAGCTATGAAGCGCGACGTGTTGGGATTCATTCGGCTATGCCAATGAAAATGGCCAAGGAACGCTGTCCAGAAGCCATTGTAATTAAGGGGAACTCAGAGACCTACAGTTACTATTCCCGTATGGTTACGGACATCATTCGGGAGGCCTCACCGCTGTATGAAAAAACTTCGGTGGATGAGTTTTATATGGATTTTACGGGCATGGACCGGTTCTTTGGAACCCTTACGTATGCCAGTGAATTGCGTCAAAAAATCATTCGTGAAACCGGCTTGCCTATTTCGTTTGGTCTTTCCCAAAATAAAACGGTTTCTAAAGTCGCTACCGGCGAAGCAAAGCCGAATAACCAGCGGATTATATCACACGGAGATGAACGTGCCTTTTTGGCTCCCTTATCGGTGGCTAAGATTCCCATGGTAGGAACGAAAACATATCAAACACTATGTAATCTAGGCATTCGAAAGATACAAACCCTACAAGAATTACCCGTGCAACTGATGGAACACGCGCTCGGAGAAAATGGCGTAACGATTTGGAAAAAAGGACAGGGAATTGATCCGTCCCCAGTCATTCAACACACGGAACGGAAATCTATTTCAACCGAACGAACATTCGATCACGATACCATTGATGTGCGTAAACTTCAAGCGATTTTAATTGCCATGGCTGAAAATTTAGCCTTTCAGTTGCGTAGGGGAGGCAAGTTAAGCGGTTGTGTAACAGTTAAGATTCGCTTCTCCGATTTTCAAACACAAACCCTGCAACGTAAGATACCTTACACCGCAGCCGACCATCACTTATTGCCTCTGGTCGCTGAACTTTTTGATCGAATCTATAATCGACGCTTATTGGTTCGCCTAATTGGGGTACGGTATAGCGACCTCGTGGGAGGAAGTCATCAGTTGAGTTTGTTTGACGACCAAGTAGACTATGCGCGTTTGTATCAAGCCATGGACCGTATACGCATTCGGTATGGGGATCGTGCAGTAATTCGTGCCTTGGGGATGGAGGCGCGGACCATCGGACGCTGGAATCCATTTGACGGGGAAGCGCCGCCCTTATTAGCTAATCGACGAATTTAAGTAAGCTGTCGATGAAAATTCATTCCTATTTCAGTTTGAAGTATGGCGTTTACGCGCCTGAAACGCTCGTCCAATGGGGCGTAGAGGCAGGGTATGAGTGCTTGTTTCTAGCCGATATTAACCATACAGGATCGGCCTTAGCCTTCGTGCGTGAAGCGCAAAAACAAGGCATACGTTCTGTGGTTGGTGTTGAATTACGCAATGGAATACATGCGGTGGCCACCCTGATGGCACGAAATAACCGCGGCATACATGAGATGAATCGCTTTATTACGCCCTTCCTCCATGAGGAAAAATCATTTCCATTGGTATTGCCTCATTTTTCCAATTGTTGGGTGTTTTATCCGCTGGAAGCTCAGCTGCAACGTCCCTTGTTTTCACATGAATTCTTTCAGATCGATCTTACCGAATTAGCGCACTGGGAGTTTCGTTATGCACAGAAATACGATCGAGAGAAGGTGGTGCTGCTAAGTCCCATGATGTTTAAAACGAAACGGGATTTTAATACGCATCGCTTGCTTCGGGCAATTCATCACAATGTCTTGTTGTCTAAACTCCCAGCGGAGTGGCATGCGCGGGGGAATGAGTTTTTACTGGCTAAAACAGCCTTAATTGATGCGTGTGGCGAATCCATTGATTTTTGGAACAGAGCCCAGCAGTGCATGGAAGATTGCGAGGTTTCTTTTGCGTTTGGAGAAGATGCCTCACCCCAAAATCCAATTTCCTATGCGGGGTCAAAAGCCATGGATGAACAACTGCTAAGAAAGTTGTGCGCAGAGGGGATATCCTACCGCTACCCGGTACTGAATGATGAGATTGTGGAACGCATTGAAAAAGAAATTGACCTCATTGCTCAAAAAGACTATTTATCCTATTTTTTGATTGCCTGGGATTTTACTTCGTATGCGCGTTCTCGTGGATGCTTTTACGTAGGACGAGGCAGTGGCGCAAACAGCATTGTGGCTTACCTCTTGCGCATTACCGATGTAGATCCGCTAGAATTAGACCTGTATTTTGAACGGTTCATTAACCTTTACCGAAAAAATCCACCCGACTTCGATATTGATTTTTCTTGGAAAGACCGCGATGAGATTGTACGCTACATTTTTGAGAAATACCCAAACGCTGCATGGTTATGCACCTACAATACCTTTCAGTATAAGGCTACCGTGCGTGAATTGGGTAAGGTATTTGGCTTGCCCAAGACCGAAATTGATAAGCTGAGCAACCGAAGTATTCCTCCGAATCAGTTAGACAGCATGTCGGCGCTCGTGTTGCGCTACGCGTCGTATGTGCAAGACATGCCTTCTCATTTGAGTGTACATTCTGGGGGAATCATCATTAGTGAACATCCCATTACATGGTTTTCAGCCACCTTTATGCCACCTAAAGGATTTCCTACTACGCAATTTTCGATGTTGGAGGCTGAAGATGTGGGCTTGTATAAGTTTGATGTATTGAGTCAGCGTGGATTGGGTAAAATCCGTGAAGCCTTAGACATCATTGCGTATAATCAACCCGAGGCGCCCTTGGAAGACATACACAACATACCGCGATTCAAGGAGGATGCTAAAATCAGGGCTATGTTGTTGGAGGCTAAGGCTTTGGGGTGTTTTTATGTGGAATCTCCAGCGATGCGTATGCTTATGGTGAAGTTGAAGGTCGCTACGTACCTTGAATTAGTTGCGGCGAGTTCAATTATTCGTCCAGGAGTATCTCAATCAGGAATGATGAACGAGTATATTTTACGTCACCGAGATCCAGCACGAAGAGCTAAGGCGAATCCGCTCTTGTTGGAAATTATGCCAGAAACCTATGGGGTGATGGTGTATCAAGAAGATGTAATCAAGGTAGCGCATTATTTTGCGGGCTTGAGTTTGGCTGAGGCGGATGTCTTGCGGCGGGGCATGTCTGGTAAATTTCGTTCGCGGGATGAATTCACGAAGGTGCAGGAGACATTTTACGGGAATTGTGCCAGCCGAGGCTATGCCAAAGAACTCATTGATGCCGTGTGGAATCAAATTGCCAGTTTTGCGGGTTATGCCTTTTCTAAAGGACATTCAGCATCCTATGCGGTAGAAAGTTACCAAAGTCTTTACCTGAAGGCACATTTTCCTTTAGAGTATATGACCGCTACCGTGAATAATTTTGGAGGCTATTATCGCACCGAAATTTATGTGCATGAGGCCCGTAAATATGGGGCACAGATTGATCCTCCCTGTATTCAAAAAGGATTTCATCCCTGTGTGTTATACGGTACGCGCTTGATTTTAGGGTTTGTGTTAGTGGAAGGTTTGGAGGTAGAGGTGCTTCGCCATGTCCTTGAAGAGCGCACGAAGTATGGTGAATTTAAAGATTTTGAGGATTTTTTGAACCGCGTGCGCGTGCCCCTAGATCAATTGGCTATTTTGATTCGAATCGGAGCCTTTCGTTCCTTTGGGGTTTCGCGCAAGCAATTGCTTTGGCGTGCGCATTATCGCTTGTATAAAGCACCGGTGAAATCAGTACAAGAAGGCTTGTTCGTTGCGCCCGTGCAGGACTTCGTATTGCCCGATTTTGAGGAGCATCCCATGGAACTTGTATTTGATCAGTTGGATTTATTGGGTTTTCCCTTGTGCAATCCCTTCGACTTACTTTCTGATGCTATTCCTGAACACACACCGGCTGCTCAAATTCCCTACAGCCGCGGACGGCATATCGAAACGTATGGCTACTTGGTGGCGGTGAAAAAATCTAAAACGAGTAAGGGCGATTACATGTATTTTGGTACCTTTCTCGACATTCATGGAGATACCCTAGATACCGTACATTTTCCGGAATCTGGTAGGAAATACCCCTTTCAAGGAAAAGGTATTTATCGCCTCAAAGGAGTAGTTAGTGAAACCTTTGAATACTTCTCCCTGGAAGTCGGAGAAATGCATAAACTGCGTTGGATGGATGATGTGCGCTATCGGGAAGTGGGGTGAACTTGAGGGGTTACTCAAACATCGCTTGTAAAAGAGGGTATGTATTTAAAGATGAATTCTCTATCTTTGTTTGAATTTTAAAAAGGCAAATGAAACTAATGGTAATAAAATGTTTAGAGTCTTAGGGATTGGCCATCGGTCGGGAGAAAATGAGCCTGAAATAAGAGAAAAAATTAAATATTCACTCGCTTATTTCTTAAGCAAACATAAAGAAATAGTCTGCGTTTCCCATTTGGCTGAGGGGGCAGATACTTGGTTTGTTGAAGAGGCACTAAAAATGAATATTCCTGTAGAAATAATATTACCATTTGCAGTTGAAGAATATAAAAGGGATTTCAGCCAGAAGGGATTGAATATCTTCGAAAATATAATTTCAAAATATCCTTATGAAGTTTATGGTCAACTAGCGGATTCGCTAGTTGAAACTAGAAATAAAGCTTATTTAAATGTTAGTTTATATAATGCTGAGCGATGTGATGTAACAATCGCACTATGGAATGGTTTGGAATCAAGAGGCCTTGGCGGCACTAAAGATACCATAGATTACCTGGTAAAAAACAATAAACAGTTCCATTGGATCAAGGATGAAAGTACGGGAACAAATTCAAATGACAGTGAATTAGAAAAAGATCTAGCTGCATTTAACAGATTCGACCAAATTGCTATTAAAATTAAAAACGAATATCATTCAAAGTGGACTACAGGACTGGTGTTTGGTATATGCGCTGTGTTAGTTTTTTCTTTAAACTTTAATTTTATTGATAAATCTTATCCTTTAATTAAATTCATTTCCTCATTAATTGAAATTACTTGCATTGGATTGTCATTTTTATTTTTAACCGCATATGCCAATAAATTACGAAAAGAGTTTATTCAGAACCGAAAAAAAGCAGAAGATCTTAGGGCGAAAATTTGGCGAAATTCACTGTTGGAACTTAAGAGATTAAATACGCTCGATTTAAATAATAAGGGTGAAATAAATTACGAAGAGGAAAATTTAGTTCGTATCATTTGGTCGTTTTGTTCGAGCCAGATAGAGTACCAAACGAATAGAATTAAAAGGTTTAAATTTTCTTTGCATCGCATGCATCGCATGCTGAATGTGCTTAAGTACTTGTTTCTTTCTGTGGTAATTGGTATTGCTATCAATGAAGGTATGCATTGGCTGCATCATTCAGATAAAATTAAAGCTGAAAATACGATCAACTTTGAATCTATTTTAGTGTTCCTTTGGATGCTGATTCCCCCAATGTACGCGTCATTAGAAGGCGTAATTTATTTCAATGATTGGAAGAAAAATATCTACATATCAAAAGAACTCATCCAGTCATATGAAGCGATTATTTTGTCGTTAAATAACCCTGACTCAGAAAATTTGAAGGACATAGAAAGAAAAGTTTTTGAAAACTTTACCATGGAGATTGAGATGTGGTTGAAAGAAGAAACACTAAAAGAAATTGAGGTTAAAATATAATTATGGAAAATAATCACGACGTTTTTATTAGTCATTCAAGCAACGATAGTAATTTGGCCTATTCAATATGCCAATATTTAGAACAGAGAAACATCCGCTGTTGGATTGCACCGCGAGATGTACAGGGTGGTGTAGAATATGCGGAGTCTATAATACTAGGGATTAGACAATGTAAAATCATGGTTGTTGTATTTACAGAAAGTGCGAATTCATCGATTTTTGTAAAAAATGAGGTGGAACGTGCTTTTAATTACAAATCAACCATTATCCCATTAAAAATTGACCAAACTATCCCGAGTGCTGCACTTGAGTTATTTCTAGGGTCAGTACATTGGTTAAATGCATCACAGGGAAAACCTGAAGACTCTTTTGAAGCATTGTATCAGAATTGCGTCCGGACCATAGGTATTAGGACTGTTGGCGTTGTGGTTGATCAGGTGGAACCTGTTTCAATTGAGAAGAAGGATCGAAATGAAAACAACGTTGAGAACGGAAGAACAAAAACAATTGAATTGGGTCAAAGTTCTAAAATTGCTATCAACGTATTATCGGGTGGTTTGGCAGGTGGTTTACTTGGTTTGCTTTTGAAGAAAAGAAATAAATAGTATTTATAATTCGAAAACGAGTAAATACATTTTTTACATTTATCTCATGTCGAGTAGGATATTTCTAAGAAAACAAGTTTTTTAAATTGTGTTATCCTAAGAATGGACAGACAATTACTTTTCCCTCGAAGTTGGAGAAATGCATAAACTGCGTTGGGTGGATGATGTGCGCTATCGAGAAGTGGGGTGAATATACAGCACTAATGCCAACATTTTAGGCCTTCAGTTGTTACTTATGTATGTACCAACTCAAACGCACACAACTTGTAAAAACCAACATAGATACCTGTTGGGATTTCTTTTCCTCACCCAATAACCTCTCTAAAATTACGCCTGCTTCTATGGGTTTCGTGGTTCGGACCGAAGTGCCTGAAAAAATGTACGAAGGCCTCATGATCGAATATACCGTAAAACCCTTACTTGGTATTCCAATGCGCTGGGTTACTGAGATCAAAACAGTGAGAGAAAATGCATTCTTTGTGGATGAACAGCGGGTTGGTCCCTATACCATTTGGCATCACGAACACCATTTTAAAGACTTAGGTGATTCTGTTGAAATGACCGATATCGTGAGCTATCAATTGCCACTTGGAATATTGGGTCGATTAATGCATGCCTTGTTTATTCGTAAAAAACTAGAATCCATCTTTGCATACCGATTTGAAGTAGTAGAAAAGCTTTTCAATCAGAATTAAGGAGATTGCTTACCTTTGAGCCATGAAGTTCAAGGATTACCCCATTCATCCGTCTATCTTACAAGCCATTGAAGAGTTGGGGTATAAGCGCCCAACCGACATTCAATACAAGGTTATTCCGCACATTCTCAACGGAGAAGATGTCATGGCGGTAGCGCCCACCGGAACAGGAAAGACCGCAGCATTTGCAATTCCCTTGATTCATAAAGTAAATGGTTACGCTCGGAAATCCGGTGTTCAGGTCTTGGTCATGGTACCAACCCGTGAATTAGCAAGACAAATTGAGCAGGTTTTTCTTGACCTGAGCAAGCACTTGTCGATTAGTATTCTTTCCTTGATTGGCGGAGTAGAACAAGAAAGTCAAATTAAAAAGCTAAAAGAAAACACCCAAATTCTAATTACCACACCCGGACGCATGTTCGATTTGATCGCTCAGGGGTATTTGGATATTTCTACCGTAAAGATGTGGGTGCTGGATGAAGCTGATTTGATGCTTGATTTGGGCTTTGCTCGTGACATAGTGGATGCTAAACGTAAGCTTCCTAGATACTTACAAACCTTATTCTTTACAGCAACCATAAATAAGAAAATTAAATCGTTGGCTTATGATGTCGTAAAAGATGCCATTCGTATTCAAATTACCCCAGGAAATCCCGTGTCAAAAAATGTAGATCATCAGGTCATGATGGTCGAGATGGACGACAAGCGATTTTTTCTAGAAAATATCCTGACCGAATATCCTGAAGAACGGTTTATGATTTTTGTCCGTACTAAGGTGCGCGCAGAACGTGTACAAAAAGCCATGGAACGCATTGGTATTTCGGTAGAGATTTTACATGGAGGGAAAGAGCAAAGTGAACGGTTTAATACCTTGGAGCGCTTTCGTTCCGGTGCCAATAAAGTACTGGTTACTACCGACGTGGCGTGTAGAGGAATTGATATTCCTGAGGTAGAATATGTAATCAATTATGACCTCCCTGATAATCCTGAAAATTATGTGCATCGCTGTGGACGAACGGGTAGGGGGAACCGAAGAGGGCAGGCCTTGAGTTTTTGTAGTACAGGGGAAATTCCCTTACTGGACGCAATTGAAGCCTACACAGGCACTGAAGTCGCTCGCTTTGAATTAAACGCAGAGGAATACGCAGAGATCTTGCGCGATCAACTTGATCCGGATGAAAACTGGATTAAACTCATGAAAGAAAACGATACGGAATACTGGGACTAGCTTTTCTTATTTGATTTTATCTTTCCGCATTTTGGACATCCTTGCCCACGTAAATGATTAGAAGCAGATTGAAAGAAATACCCATGTTCAGAACATCCGATTTCAATGTTTAAATGAATCTTCTCATAAATAGAATTATCGTAATTATACTTATCTCCATGAATCTCTTTGGCTTTTTCAATGAATCTATTCAACCCCATAATTCGGTTTTTATCTCCTACAATCCTTCCGCATTCAGGACAACCTTGACCTCTTAGATGATTCGCTGGAGATTGCATGAATTTCCCATGTTTAACGCATCCGATTTCAATTTTTACATTAGACTTCTCATAAATAGAATTATCGTAGATATACTTGTTTCCATGAATTACTCTGGCTTTTTCAATAAACTTGATTAATCCCATAGTTTGAATTTTACCACCATTAATTCTGGCACATTTAGGACAACCTTGCCCGTTTAGGTGGTTACTTGGTGATTTTGAGAAAGAACCATGGTTCTTACAAATAATTTCAACTTTATCTGTTACATTCTTAAAACTAACACGAGAATAGTCATACTTGAAATCAAATATTTGATTTGATTTGATGATGAATCTTTCAAATTCGCCAGAGATTAACTTTTTATAATAAATATTTAATTGATTGGAATTTTGGGATTCGCTCTTGTTGATATAGTTAGTAATATCCTCAGTTGTTTCTTTTTTCAGATTAAATGAATCCTTTATAAAATTTAATATTTTATTGGTTGTTCTTTTACAATTAAATTCTTTTTCGGTAATAATATCGTTGTCAGTAATTTTATTTAATGGATTTTGCCGAAGCCTTAAAACTTGAAATCCTGCAGAAATTAAATCGCTGGTTTTTTCAAGGTCCTTTTTGAATTTGTTTTTGTGCCAAAATGACCCGTCGTATTCAATTATCAGCTTTAGGCTAGGAATAAATATATCAACTCGATAGGATTTGTTATTGACCCTAACAATATGGTTTTCAGGATTTATTTCTTTAAAAATGAGCATTAGTTCGAACATTATTTCTAATTCATTTTTGGAGGTATTCGTAACCTTGCAAAATGGACAACCTTGATTTCGTTTAGATGCACGATTTGTAATCGCAGCTTCCCAAACATGCTCACTATTTATTTTACACTTCCACCATACCTTTTTTCGAGTACCCCAAACTACTGAATTAGGTGATTGCTTATTTTTTTCCCAATTCCATTCTTCAATAAGTTGTGGATGAGTCGTATTTAAACAATTGGATTCTACGATTTTCAAATTGGCACAACAAGGACAGCCTGTTGCATTTTTACGGGTACGGGTATTAATCTTAGCTTCCCATTCGTGATCATTTGCTTTGTTGCACTTCCACCATATCTTTCTATTAGATCCGGCATTAAATTCGTTAGGTATTAAATTAGAGTTTTTCGTTGGATGCCATTCTTTACACAAATCGGGATGGGTAGTTGTCAATGCATTTGATTCAACCGTAATGCGATTTGAGCAAATTGGACAACCACCTTTTTGTCTATTATCAACACTGGCTTCCCATTCATGATCATCTGCCACATCACATTTCCACCAGTATTTGTTCTTTGCACGTGGCGCGATTTGCGATGCTTTGATTAAACCATTCTTTGAAGGATGCCATTGTTTAGCAATTTCTGGATAGACTGCAGATAAACTGTTTTCAAATTGAATCTTCAAATTTGCACAAAATGGGCATCCAGTACCTTGGTTTCTTGAATTAACTGTTGCTGGCCATTCATGTCTATTATTTTTTTGGCAAATCCACCAAATCTTTTTATTTGAAGTTGCTCTAGTATTTTGTGGGGTAAAGGTTCCGTTTTTAAATGGGTGCCATTGTTTAGATAAAGCTTCATTACAGAATGCCAGACTTTTTGAAAAAACAAATTTCTTGCCGCTGCAGCAAGGGCATCCTGTGCCACGAACTCTTGAGCTGACCGAGGCTTGCCATATGTGGTCGCTAGCGACGTTACATTTCCACCAAATTTTCTGGTCACTACCCTTGGTTAACTTATCAAAACTAATGTCTTTGTTTAGGGTTTCGTGAAATTCACTTAATAACTCAGGGTTTGTTTCAATTAATTGATTCATTACAGCTGAATTTTAATCCGACCGAAAACTGGGACTAGCTTTTCTTCTTCGGTTCTATGATAATGGGCTCAGCAACCTTCTCTTTCATTAAGGCAATGTCAAGCACGGATTTCATGTGTTCAACATAGTGAATCTTCAATCCCTTCAGGTAACGCGCTTCAATTTCCTCCACATCTTGCTTGTTCTTACTAGACATAATCACCTCTTTGATGCCTGAGCGCTTCGCGGCCAATAACTTTTCCTTGATCCCACCAACCGGTAACACTTCGCCACGAAGCGTAATTTCTCCCGTCATGGCAAGGTCTTTTTTCACTTTACGTTGGGTGAATAAGGACGCTAAGGAAGTAAGCATAGTGATTCCAGCACTCGGGCCATCCTTTGGAGTAGCTCCTTCCGGAACATGCAGGTGAACATCATGATCGTTAAATACCGCTTGCGGTAAACTCAACCAATCACTGTGGGATTTCAAAAATGCCAAGGCAATAACCGCACTTTCCTTCATTACATCTCCTAAGTTTCCAGTAAGGGTTAATTTACCGTTTCCTTGAGAAATGGAAGATTCAATGAATAAGATATCTCCACCAACCGCGGTCCAGGCTAATCCAGTTACAACGCCCGCCACGTCGTTGGCGATGCTCTTGCTTTGGTTTCGTCCTGCACCCAAAAAGGTAAACAAATCAGATGCTTTGATGACTACTTCGTACGATTCTTCATTCGCGATTTGCTTCGCTCTGGAGCGCACTAGTTTGGCTAGTTGCTTATCTAACCCACGAACACCCGATTCATTGGTGTAAGAAAGAATCACCTGCTCCAGTGCTGCTTTCTCCAAATCAAACTGTTTTGCATTCAATCCGTGTTCCTTGAGTTGTTTTGGGATGAGGTGTTTCTTTCCAATTTCAATTTTCTCCTCAACGGTATATCCATTGACTTCAATGATTTCCATACGGTCGCGCAACGGACCTTGAATATCGCCAAGACTATTCGCTGTGGCAATGAAAAGTACCTTGGATAAATCGAATTCATTTTCCACATAATTGTCGTAAAATGCGCCATTTTGCTCTGGGTCTAATACTTCCAAAAGGGCAGAGGAAGGGTCACCATGGAATCCTCTTCCGAGTTTATCGATTTCATCCAATACGAATACTGGATTGGCAGATTCTGCTTTTTTCAAGCTTTGGATCACACGGCCCGGCATAGCACCAATGTAGGTTTTACGATGACCTCTAATTTCCGCTTCATCATGCAGCCCGCCCAAAGACATGCGCACATATTTTCTTCCCAATGCTTCGGCAATTGATTTCCCCAAGGAGGTTTTACCAACGCCTGGAGGACCATAAAAACATAAGATCGGTGACTTCATATTGCCGCGAATTTTTAGTACGGCTAAATATTCCAAGATGCGTTCTTTTACTTTTTCCAATCCAGCATGGTCGCGTTCGAGTATTTTCTTAGCTCGTTTTAAATCGAGGTTGTCCTTCGTATATTCATTCCACGGGAGATCGAGCATAACATCTAAGAAATTCATCTGAACGGTATACTCTGCTCCCTGAGGGTTCATTCGTTGCAATTTGTCTAATTCCTTGTAAAACGATTTTTCTACGTTCTCGCTCCATTTCTTAGCCGTGGCTCGTTCTCTAAACTCAGCAACGTCTTGATCTTGTGGATTATCTCCCAGTTCATCCTGAATCGTTCGCATTTGTTGATGCAAGAAGTATTCTCGTTGCTGGCGGTCTAAATCACGTTTTACCTTATTTTGGATTTCATTGCGCATTTCCAACATTTGAACTTCCAAGGTCAGATGCTCCATCACCATCATTACACGTTTTTTCATATCCATTTCTTCAAGCATTTCTTGCTTTTTAGAAACGTCGGCGTTCATGTTAGATGAGATAAAATTCACCAAAAAGGTTGGGCTATCAATGTTTCCGAGCGCGAATTGTGCCTCTGAAGGAATGTTCGGACTGTCTCGGATGATTTGTAAGGCTAATTCCTTGATCGTATTGATCATTACGCTTAACTCTTTGTCCTTTTTGGAGACACTTGTTTCTTTGAACACCTTAACTTTTGCCTTCATGTAAGGTTCCGTTTGTAAGGGTGTTTCGATTTCAAACCTACGTTTCCCTTGAATAATTACCGTAGAACTTCCGTCGGGCATTTTTAACAAGCGTATGATTTGTGCCACCGTACCCACCGTATGCAGGTCGTTGAAATTTGGTGATTCCTGTTCTTGGTTCTTCTGAGAAACCACCCCAATGATTTTATTTCCCTTGTTTGAATCTTGAATCAGTTTAATGGATTTATCACGTCCTACCGTAATAGGAATCACAACACCGGGAAAAAGTACATTGTTCCGAAGTGGTAAGATTGGTAACTCCTCCGGAAAGGCCTGGTTGTTTACCGATTCCTCTTCTTCCGCAGTGATTAATGGAATAAATTCTGAATCGTTATCGATTTTCGAAAAGAGGTCTATGTGTATTATTTGTTCGTCCATAAGTTGACATTTTGGCAGATGAAGTTAATGGATTCTTTGGCTTATCCCGAATTCATCCGAATGACAATAGATGTTTCAATCTGCATGCCATCAATTCAATACGGAAAAATTGTCCGAATTTCGTTTTATACTGACAAGTATTGTATTTTTGCTAAAATAGCCAATCGATGAGAATTTTACTTACTTCCCTGCTTTCAATTACTTTGTTTTCAAGTGCTTTCGCACAAGATACTACCTGGGTTCAGACCTTCACGTTTGACTCCATTACGAATCGTCACGACCAATTTACCTTCCCTGCCAGTTTAGACACGCAGCGCTTCGAAAAGGTCTTGATGTATTACAAACTGAAATGTAGTCCCTTAACCACATGGGACCAATACGATTGTGGAGAATGGGATTATTTAACCTACACGCGAGTATTTGATCACACCGGAGATTTTGATTCCGTCAAGCGTGAAGGATCCAAGTATCTCGCAAATTTTCAAGCACCCTTATTGATCAATTACAACTCCGCGAATGCAGGAGCAGCTTATGCGAATATTTATCAAACCAATCAATCGTTCCGTACCGGTGAAGTTTTGCAAGATTTCGTGGTAAACATAGGTAATAGTGCAACTACACTTCCCTTTCATACACAAAGTAAAGGAGGAACCTATCAGTTTTTGGTGACTGCTCAAGAATTACTCGCCGCAGGCGTTCAAGCGGGTGATTTGCAGTCGTTATCTTTATTTGTTTCTAACCTGGCACAAAATGAAGGACTCTCCTTTCCAAAAATTAGCTTACTTGGAACCAATCTAAGCAGCTTAAATCAACTGATAACTGGAGCCTTCACAGAAGTTTACAATCAAACTGTAAATGTTGGAACGATGCAATTGGGAGCAAACCGCTTTTTGTTCTTCCAACCTTTTGCATGGAATGGTACCCAAAACATTATTGTACAATTAAGTTTTGATTCAGAAACGTCAACCCTTTCTCAATACAGTTTTGATGCAGAATCAGGTGCTGGACTTTCTTCGAACTATTTTGATGGTCGTAACGGCGTAATTGATTTTGATGGAACAAATTACAGCATGCTTGAACTGTCTGATACCTTAATCGCAGGAGATGTTACCATTGAATTTTGGGCCAAAGGAAATGCGAACAATGGAACAAATACAACCATCCTTGAGGCATACGATACCTTAAACAACAGGGTATTAAACATTCACATGCCATGGAGCAACAATAATATTTATTGGGATGCTGGTAATCATACCGGGTATGACCGAATCAACAAGCCCATGACTGCAGGAGAAATTGACAACAATTGGAACCATTGGGCCTTCGTTAAAAAGCAAAGCACCGGTCAAATGTTTATTTATAAAAATGGCCACACCTGGCATTCCGGGTCTAACTTGAACCGTCCAGTTGGTTATATTCATCGCTTTGTACTTGGGGCAAGTCGTGATTATGGCATTAAATGGAAAGGACAAGTGGATGAATTTCGTGTGTTCAAGGCCGCGTTAGATTCAGCCACCATTTTGGCGAATTTCAAAGAAAAAATCGACAACAGTCACCCCAACTATAATGCCTTGATGACTTATTATGATTTTGATGATGTGAATTATGCCGACGACCGTTCACCTAACGATTACAAGTTAATGCTTTCGGATGGTTTTGATCCACTTACTGGATCCATGATCAAGTCGACATCGCCTGTAGCGGGGGTTCAAACGCTTACTGAACGTCCTGTTGTTGCTTTTGGACAAGGATCTGTTTCAGGTGCTGTTCAAACGACCATGGTATCGCAAGCAAAACCAATCGAACCTGTGGTGATTTTTGAGCAAGCAGCAGTTAATCGCCATTTCGAAATCGTTAATAGCTACCGTGGAGTTCAACAAGGTTCTTCCTACACTTTTAGTCCGCAAGGTGCTGTGATGTCTACGGGTACTGTAAGCTCCGATTTGCAACTAATTAATGATACCATTCTTTACCATGAACAACCGTATGAAATTGTAAAAGATGTTGAAATTGCTCGATACATTACACCCTATGGAATCAACTTCGATTTAGGTCCAAATGGGTTTAGTTGGATTTATGATGTAACAGATTATCAGCAGTATTTGCATGGTGTGGTTGATCTAGCGGCACACAACACGCAAGAATTATTGGATTTGAAATTTGCTTTTGTGAAGGGAATTCCTCCGAGAGATGTCCACAAACGTGAACCGATTTGGGCAGATTGGAGATCTTACAATTATGGGCAAATGGCCAATGACGTAGTGCTTCAAAATAAACCCGTGGTGCTTTCAGATACTTCCCAAATGTTTAAAATTAAAACAAGGATGTCCGGTCACGGGCAAGTGGGTAATGCAGCATGCTGCGAATGGGTACCGAATGATCACCGCATTTCAATCGATGGAACGCCACGATACAACTGGAATATTTGGCAAACCACCGAGTGTGGAGATAATCCAAACATTGGTCAAGGAGGTACATGGCCTTATGCGAGAGAAGGATGGTGTCCGGGTGATCGTGTAAAGGACTTCGATTTTGAATTGACGCCATTTGTACAACCCGGAGATACCGTGAATATCGATTACAGCATTACAGCAGTTCCACCGGGGGATCCAGGAACGGCAGGAGGTAATTATATTGGAGCCTTTGACTTGATTTCCTATTCTGCACCAAATTTCCAAAATGATGCAGCGATTGTTGACGTGTTGAATCCAAATAACTGGGAATACTACAGCAAATTTAATCCAACCTGTTCGAACCCAAGAGTGGTGCTGCGCAACACAGGCGCGACCGCTTTGACTTCATGTTTTATTCGTTGTTGGATTACCTATGGCAATGAAATACAATTCAATTGGACAGGAAACCTTGGATTTATGGAGGAAGAGGTAGTTGAAATCCCTGTTAATGACCTTGGATTTTGGATGGATATGGATTCTACAGAAACCTTTACTGCCTATGTTAGCAATGTGAATGGTACCGTTGGAAATGATGAGTACCTACAAAATAGTGTGAAGCAAGTAAAGTTTGATGCGCCAGAAGTAATAAACGGACCCTTCTTCGCGTGGTTAACTACCAACAACAAGGCGGTTGAGAATTCATATAAATTAATCGATGGCGCTGGAAATATAATTTTTCAACGAAATCAATTGGCCAATCAAACGCAATACAAAGACACCTTTGATCTTGCACCGGGATGTTACAGTATCATTATCGAGGATACGGATCACGATGGCTTGTCTTTTTGGTATTCAGCGCAAGTGGAAGGTGAAACTAACGGGCAGATGCGTTTGCGCTATGTAGGTGGAAGCTACATAGAATTATTCCCTGGTGATTTTGGTCACTACCACCGCTATGATTTTTCTGTGGGCTTTGGAGTTGGCTTGAATGAAAATAAATTAGATCACGAAATTGCCGTATTCCCAAATCCAACAAGTGGTGAAACGACCATTGAGATTTCAGGGTTTGTCGATAATGAGGCTACCTTAGAGATCTATGACATGATGGGAAGAAAATGGTTGACGGAGGCAATGACTGCCTCACAACACTTTGCAGAATCTCATGTGAATCTTGGAGGAGTTCCATCTGGGGCCTACATTGCCCGAATTGTGACTAAGAATCAAGTGTATACAAAACAATTTATTAAGCAGTAACCATGAACATTAAAGACATGATTACCACGTATTTTCCCGATGTTTGGCAATATCTGGTGATCATTTTAATTTTTATCATTGCCGCCATAATTATTTTATGAAGATTCTTTTCGCTTTTATTTTTATTGGATTAGGTTGGTCTACGTTTAGTCAATTAAATGTTGATTCCCTTTCTCATATTTCTTATCAGCAACTCCATGGAGCAAACCTAAACGATGTATGGGGATATGAAGATGAGATGGGTAATGAATATGCCATTGTAGGTACCTCGAAAGGAACTTCCATTGTAGATATTTCCAATCCTTCCAATCCAGTGGAGATTTTTTGGATGCCAGGTACTGAATCCATCTGGCGTGACCCATGCGTTTATGGAGATTATGCCTATGTAACTACCGAGGCGGATGATGGCTTGTTGATTATAGATTTATCTCCCTTACCTCAATCTACAAACCTTCCCACCAGTGTGTATATGGGGCCGCCCGGACAAACATGGACTTCAGCACATACCTGTTTTTGTGATAATCAAGGGTTTGCTTATGTGTTCGGAAGTAATCGGGGAGAGGGCGGTGTGATTATTTTAGATATCACTTCGAATCCGATGCAACCGACCGAAGTGGGAGCATTTGATAACTGGTACTGTCATGACGGGTATGTTCGTAACGATACCATGTACTTGGCGCATATTTATGATGGGTTTTTCAGTCTGGTCGATGTGAGTAATCACGCTTCACCACAACTCATTGCAACTCAACCAACTCCAAATCTTTTCTCACACAACATTTGGCCATCAACTTCCGGACAATATGTGTTTACTACTGATGAGGTCTCGGGTGCCTATATTGCAGTTTATGATATTGCAAATCCAAATGCCATTATTGAAGTGGAGCGCATTCAAAACTCGCCGGGTGCCGGGGTGATTCCGCACAATACCCATGTCATGGGAGATTATTTAATAACCAGTTATTATTCCGACGGCATTGTGATTCATGATTGTACCAATCCGAACAACCTGGTTAAAGTTGGACAATACGATACCTACAATGGACAAACGCCCGGTTTCGACGGTTGCTGGGGGGTGTACCCGTTCTTTACAAGCGGTACCATCATCGCGGCAGATATTACCGAGGGCTTATTTATTCTGGGGCCAACCTATGAAAAAGGAAGTTATTTAAAAGGAAACGTCACGGAAATGGGTTCCGGAGTTCCACTGAACGATGTGAAAGTTACATTGAGCAATAACAATCAACCGGATTACACCAATCTTCAAGGTGCTTATGTTACCGGATATTATCAGGTAGGAACAGCACAGGTATTGTTCGAAAAGGTTGGGTATTATCCATTAACCGCGAATGTTACCTTAATCCAAGGACAAGAAATCACCCTGGATGCACAGCTGACGCCAATTCCACCGTTTAACATTCAAGTGAATGTAACGGATGGTGCCACGGGAACACCAATTTTTGATGCGCAAATTAAATTGGTTCATCCGCTGATTACGCATACGGGTGTCACTAATGCGCTAGGTGAGGAGCAATTGGTGTTGTTTTACCAAGAACAATATCAGATTTATGTTGGGAAATGGGGGTATAAAACATTTTGCACAAGTCAAGTAATCGATCAAAATACCCAAGTGCTAAACGTTGCTTTGACGCCTGGCTACTACGATGACTTTGAGTTGGATTTCGCTTGGAGTGTCAACGGAACGGCTCAAACAGGAATTTGGGAACGCGGTACTCCGAACGCCACTTCTAGTGGATCTGTGGTGGTCGGTGATGTTCCGTGGGATTGCGGGACCAGTTGTTTTGTAACAGGTAACGACCCGAATGTACATCCAGATTTCGATGATGTAGATCAAGGAAATACGGTATTAGTGTCGCCACCGATGGATTTAACCTCCTTAACGAATCCACATGTGAATTTTGCCCGTGGCTATTATAATTATTATGGTCCACAGGCGGTAGATGATACACTGAAAGTCTACATAAGTAACGGGAGTCAACTGGTGCTTATTGATGCGGTGAGTCCCCCGCAAGGAAATGCAATGACTTGGGAGTATAAAAGCATTGGCCTTAATGGACTAATTCCAATAACCTCAACCATGCAACTGGTAGTGTCAATTGCTGATTATGATCCCAATGTAAACATTACGGAAGCTGCATTTGATGAGTTTTATGTGACCAACAACAGTGTGAATTCCTTGGAGGAAACTACAAGTGGTCTACATATTTTCCCAAATCCATCCCATGATTTTGTAACCTTAACGGGCATTTCAACGAATGAACCCTACGTAATAATGGATAACTTCGGACGGATTATCGTACAAGGTCAGGCAGAAACAGTGGAACTTAAGCTCGATGTTCAGCACTGGCATGCTGGGTTTTATGTGGTTCAGCAGGCGGGGAAACTCCTTAAATTTATAAAAGAATAAGTTGCATGATTAGGCCACAACTATCGATTGTTATTCCCTTGCTGAATGAGGAAGAATCCTTGCCAGAATTGCATGCTTGGTTATTAAAAGTATTTCATGCGAATTCTTTTACGTATGAAGTGATTTTTGTCGATGACGGAAGTTCAGACAGCAGTTGGGAAGTTATTCAATCCTTAAGTAAAGCAGATCAACATACCTTTGGCTTGAAGTTTCAACGAAATTATGGCAAATCAGCTGCGTTGCAAACAGCATTCCAGCATGTAAATGGCGATGTGGTGATTACCATGGATGCCGACCTGCAAGATTCTCCGGATGAAATTCCTGAATTGTACCGCATGATTACCCAAGAGGGCTTAGATTTGGTTTCAGGATGGAAACAAAAACGCTATGACCCAATAACAAAAACGCTTCCTACCAAATTATACAACTGGGCAGCACGTCGAATAACCGGAATCTATCTGCATGATTTTAACTGTGGTCTAAAAGCATACAAGCGCGCAGTGGTCAAAAGTATAGAGGTATATGGCGACATGCATCGTTATATGCCGGCTTTGGCTAAATATGCTGGGTTTAAAAAAATTGGTGAAAAAGTCGTGCAACATCAAGCGCGTAAATATGGCTATTCTAAATTTGGGTTAAATCGATTCTTGAATGGCCCCTTGGATTTAATGACTGTTGCCTTTATGGGGAAATTCGGTAAAAAACCGATGCATTTTTTTGGAGCACTTGGAACCTTGATGTTTTTTGTGGGTTTTGGATTCGGTTTATATCTTGGGATCGATAAGTTATTCATTCATACCCGTGGAGTCAAATTGGCGGAACGTACAGAGTTTTTTGTGTCCTTGGTCGCTATGCTCATGGGACTTCAGTTTTTTCTTACCGGATTTTTAGCCGAATTAGTTAGTCGGAATTCGTCCGCAAGAAATTCTTATTTGGTTGAAGAGAAGACAGGATGGGAATAGATCTTTTTACTATTGATCATACCTGGACCTTGTTCTTGGATCGGGATGGGGTCATTAATCAACGGATTTTCGGAGGATACGTGCTAAGTTCAGAGTCCTTTGTCTTTGAACAAGGTGTGTTAGCGGCCTTAAAAATTGCAAACCAACGTTTTGGTAAAATTATTGTTGTAACGAACCAACAATGTGTAGCGTTAGGGGTACTAAGTGAGTCGTCGCTTTCACAAATTCATCAAGACATGATAACTGAAGTATCAAGCACCGGCGGACGAATTGATGCAGTTTATGCAGCGATTGATTTAAAAACGGCTAGCCCCAATCGAAGAAAACCAAACTCGGCAATGGCGCTTGAAGCACAAACTCAATTTCCTGAAATTGATTTTTCCAAAGCGATCATGGTAGGCGATACCGACACTGACATAAAATTTGGTAAGGAATTAGGAATGAAAACGGTATTGGTAGAAAGTGAAGAAGTAACGGAAGAGATTCCCGACTTGTCAGTGAACTCCCTTTTGGAATTAATGAACAACCTATGCGCTTAATATTTTCTCTAATTTTTATTTGTCTTTCTGTGTCATCTATGCTGGCACAGAACAAAAAAGATTCACAAGGACGTAAACAAGGTGTTTGGGAGAAATATTATCCGGATGCCAAGACCTTGATTTATAGAGGACAGTTTAGAGACGATATACCCTATGGAGAATTTAAATATTATTACCCCTCAGGGAAAATCAAATCCATCGTAAGACATGAAGGGGCAAAGCGTAGTTATGCCTGGTTTTATTTTGAAAATGAAGAATTGATGAGTGAAGGACTTTTTCGAGATATGAAAAAAGACTCCCTTTGGAAAAACTATAACGCCCAAGGTTTTTTACTTAGCACGGAAGTTTTTAAAAACAACAAACTTAACGGTGAACGTCGAGTGTTTTACATTCAAGACCAGGTTGAAACAGGCGAAATAAAATGTGCTTCAATTGAAATGTACAAAGACAGTGTACTAGAAGGTCCATACAGCCAATACCTATCATCCGGTGTTAAGGTCCAAGAGGGCACTTATTTGAATGGTGCAAAACACGGGGTTTGGAAAACCTTTCATCCAAACGGAACCTTAGTTTCAACGATTAAATACCGCAACGGAAAAGCTTACGGGTATTCCTATGCATACGACGAGGAGGGACAAGAAATATACCGTACATATTGGCTAAATGGAGATAAATTAACTAAGGAGGATCTTGCGAAATACCTCGAAAAATGTCGTAAACAAGGTGTTATTCCTGAAGAATAAGTATTTTTAAGTATGAATCGAATTGCCTTCGTCTTGCTTTCTGCCTTATCCCTGCTCGTGTTTAGCTGCAAGAAAGACCAACAGCCATCAGTTCTTTCGAGTTTTCATTACGGATATTACCCCATAAAGGAAGGTAGTTTTTGGGTCTATCAGGTGACTGAAATCATACATGATGAAAATGCCGCTACACCTCATGATACGATAATCTATCAGTTAAAAACGGAGATTGGAGATACCCTATTAGACAATGAAGGACGAATCGTAAACCGATTCAATCGCTATAAACGAAGTAATCCCTCGGCCTCATGGGTGCTAACGGATGTTTGGACAACGGTTGTAGCAGAGAATCGGGCCGAATTGGTAGAAGAGAATATTCGACGGGTGGTACTCCGATTCCCTGTAAAAACAGCTACTATTTGGGATCCAAATCAATTTAATTTCCTTCCATCTGCGCAAGCATTCTATGAGTATATCCATAAACCCTATTCGGTGGGCTCCATTCAGTCGGATAGTACCGTACATGTAGTATCTGCGAAAGAACTAACATTAGTCTCTTATCAAAATCAATACGAGGTGTATGCGAAACAGATTGGATTGATAAAAAAGTATTACAAGGATCTTCAAATTTCAAATTTTGACACCTTGGATGTTTCACAGGGCAAGGAACTTTACTTCACCCTCTTGGAGTACGGGCATTAATCTGTAACTTTGAGGCTATGGAATTCAGTGAGGTAAAACGAGATTGTAGGTTTTTTAAAGGACATATTCCTTGTAAGTTCAATAAGTTGGATGGTAGCGTATGCGACAATTGTACGCATTTTCAACCCTTGGAAACGCGAATTTTAATTATCAAACTTGCCGCCTTAGGAGATGTCATCCGCACTACGCCCTTACTTACACTTTTTAGAAATAAATATCCAAACGCACACATTACCTGGATGACACAAAGTCCAGAAATCTTGCCTAAAGATCAAATAGAACAAATCCTTCCGTTTAATGCAATGTCGGTTTTTTTGCTAGAAAACAGTTTGTTTGATGTGGCCGTTAATCTCGATAAAGAAGCTGAAGCCTGCGTTTTAATGGCTAAAGTAGAAGCACGCGAGAAGTATGGATATACTTGGGAAGATCACGCAGTTGCACCTTGTACAAGCGCCGCTGAGCATAAATTAATGACTGGTTTTTTTGATCAATTATCTAAAGAAAACACGAAAAGTTACCTGCAGGAAATTTTTGAAATTTGTCACGCCTCCTTCAATTTTGAACCCTATGCGATTCAGTTGAATCAAGCGAAATATAGTCATTGGCAAGCTGTCCTTGATGAAAAACGTGACGGAAAACAAGTCGTGGGATTAAATACGGGGTGTGGTCCCCGTTGGAATACGCGTCTTTGGAAAGATGAATATTGGGTAGAACTTGCCTGCACCTTGCGTGAACAAGGATATTATCCGATGTTTCTTGGTGGTGAATTAGAGCATACTAAAAATATGTCCTTGTCTGAAAAAGCAGGGGTGTATTACCCTGGACACTTCGATTTAGAAACCTTTATAAGTTTAACCAATACCTGCGATATTGTGGTAACCCAGGTGACCATGATGATGCACATTGCAACAGCCCTCCAAAAAAAGATGGTCTTGATGAATACTATTTTTAACCCACACGAATTTGAATTGTATGGTCGAGGCGTAATTATTGGGCCTCCTTCGCCTTGCCAATGCTATTATGGGAATGAATGTGTTCGTGGTGCGTCGTGTATGAATGACATTGAACCACAAACGGTATACAAAGGGTTAAACACGATTGCCTAGTATGAAGATTAGTTTTCTATCAACATTCTATCCTTACCGCGGCGGAATCGCCCAATTCAATGCCTTGTTATATCGCCAACTTGAGAAAAACCATGAGGTCAGTGCCGTAACATTTAAACGTCAATATCCAACCCTGCTTTTTCCTGGTAAAACGCAATTCGTAAGCACTGAGGATAAAGCGGATGCTATACCAGCTCGAAGGGTATTGGATACCATTAATCCATTGACCTATATTTTTACCGCGAAAGCAATCCGTAAGACCAAACCCGATGTATTACTTACAAAATATTGGATGACCTTTTTTGCTCCTTCTTTAGGATTTGTTCTGAGCCGTCAATCAAGATTCACCAAACGCATTGCCATTTTAGATAACGTTATTCCGCACGAACGAAGATTTTTTGACCATGCCTTTAATCGATATTTCTTGAATCGGAATGATGCCTTCATTGCCATGACTGAAAAGGTAAAGAATGATTTATTGTCCTACCTTCCTGATGCTAAATGCATGGTGATTCCACATCCGGTTTATAATCAGTTCGGACCTAGAATTGATCGGGACGTCGCGCTACAGACCCTT
>JACCDP010266340.1_pt1 | contig 32307 bp, 44 predicted proteins | sample 7445841 | NCBI WGS metagenome assembly JACCDP01 (sample SAMN15323441, study PRJNA562643) | freshwater metagenome | isolation source: river surface water | place: USA:Blue River Watershed | collected 2017-08-17 | reverse complement strand
GTATCGAATCGACGGCTTTCGACTGTTGTCCATCGAACCACTGGCTGGTTTTTATAGAGTGCTAGTTCTGCATTTCCCATTGCCGATTCGATGTGCGATCTGGCGATGTCTGCCACTTCTTCCCATCGCGCTATCTCTGCCTTAGCTGCTCGATATTGCTTGAGCCATTGCGCGATGCCATCGTCGAAGTCGACAACGCCCGGTGTTCCTTCTGTGCTCATGTTGCCCCCCTAGTACCAGCCGTAGCCGGTCTTGTTTTTTTGATGTTTCCAGTGACTCCATGCCGCGCATGGGCCGCCAGATCCGTATTTTCTTCCAATATACGCCAGAGCTGCGACAACCTGGCTTACCCTACTTTCGGGGTGTCGCATTCCTAGATTCTTGTATGTGCTTGCCAGTAACTGTCCGACTCCGGCTGCGCTGGATGTTGGATTGTTGACTGATCTCCAGGCGCTCTCCTTGCCTACTAGCTGTGTGAAGCATTTGTATTGCTCTGGTTCTAGTAGTTCTTCTGCCAGCTGCTTCGGGTCGATGTTTTGCATCGCTGTGCGCTTCTCATAAACCACCGGGATCGCTGGTGTTGGTTCTAGTGCTAATTGCAGGATCGTGGCTGTCATCGCGCTGATCCCAACGGTGACGACGAATCGTCTGATTGCGTACTTCTCTTCGGGTTTGATTGGTCTTCTCGCTTCCTTGCCTGATTCGCTTCGGTGAATATGCGGTACACATAAGTCACTTTCAGGTGCATCAATCTGGCAATATCTTCGGCTGAGATTCCCTTGCTTCGTAGCTTTACTATTCGCTCGGCTCTTAGGCTTCGCTGGCTACGTTGCGCGTTCTGTCCTCTTTCAAGTGGCGTCTTGCCACCAAAGAATCCATACGGGATCTCTTCTCTGATTGCGTATTCCAAGCATTCCTCTCTTTCGGTACAGGCTCCGCAAATTCTACGAAGTTCTGGGAGGCGCTTTGCCTCTTCTATTTTCCCATCTGGGAAGAATAAATCTGGGTCTTTGATGTCTGCGCATAGTGCATTGGTAAATAATGGGATTCTTTGTAGGAATGTCGCTGGCTCTATCACTGTTTGCGAGCCATCCACTGTTCTAAGTTTTCTACGACCCATGCCTTCTCAATGCCGGCGTTGCGTCTTTTAATGATCACATATGCCGGGGGTGTTTCATCTAGGTTTCTGGCCTTTGCGTAATTTTTTGCTTCGGTGACAGCTTCATCCCAGAATGCAGGAAGTGTAATCGCTTTCCTATTTTTTAGTTCTAGAATGTAAGTTTTGCCGGCGACGATACATACGATGTCGCCTTCGTCGTTGCTTCCGGCCTTGCTCAATCTTTCGGCGTTCGCTCCAACGGATCGCAGCCACTTCATCACTGCTGTCTCGAATAATGCGCCTTTGCGTCCGTTTGGGTTTGCCATTTATTTTACGATCTCCAGGAATTTTACTTTGTGCTTCTTTGAGATCGTGGTGATTATTGCCTGCGCCAAATCAAGTGCTTCGTTCTCTGTCATCGTAGCTATCTTGACTGCTGTTTCTGGCATGTTGTATCTGAGGTAGTCATAATTTTTGACTCCGAATTGTGTTCCTAATTGTTTAGGCTGGCTGGCTTCAGTCAGATTTTTAATAAATTCGAATCCGAGTTCTTTGCTTGTTTCTGAAATCAGATCTGCAATCGCATCTGTTTCTTCTAGGTATATCTGATATGTGTCGGTGCTCTCGGAATAGTGCATCGAGAAGAGTGGTTTCTGTTTTCTCATTCTTGAATTGCCTTCTTCATGCGTTTCTGCTTGCTTTCGTAGAGCTGCGCTTCTTGTATCTCTTTGGCTATCGGGTCGTCGATGTATTTCAGAATCAGGTACAGAGCTGAGCAGGCTGCTATCGCTCCGGCGAAGATGATGTACTGGGTTTGCATTGGTTCCCCCTTCTTTTGGTGGCCTAGTGGCCTTAGTCGCCTTAGTTTGCCCCAGTTCTGGCTAATGTGGTGGTCGCCACGCCGCTGCTCCGCCGGGGCGCTGGCAAACACGCTCAATCTTGCCCTGGCTGGCTAAATATTCACAGGATTAAATGTTGGTTTCGTATTGCTAATCGTCCATACGCATGCTTAACTTCTCTTATCGGCAAGGAGCGAATGTCTCAGCCGGTAGGGGGATTGAAATGTTAGTTCTTGATCTAGAAAGTTTAATCATCGAAGCTGCTACAGAGCTTGCTATCTCTGGCGAATGCGATCTTCCAGTCGGCAACAAATGGCATGGCGTTGATCTTGTTGCTCCAGGTTATTACGAATCTGCTATTGATATTCGCGGTTTCATCAAAGATGGCGTGCGTCTTGCTGTTGAAGATGAATCAATTCATATTTACAAGTTTGAACAATATGGCGTCGCTGCTTCTGCTTCTTTCAAGGGCAAGACAATCTCTTCTTCTGTACTCGTTGCAATCGCAAAGGAATGGTTAGCATAATGTCAAAGCGTCTTTGGGTTTCTGATAACGGCGATGTCCTTTGCCAAGATCACGTAGGCACTTATTTAAAAGCTTCAATTGAGGCAAAGCCAAAGGCAATCAGTCATCGCACTCCACTTGATAACTGGGGTCTTTATTTCACACATCTTCTTGGTGGCGCAGATTTGGTTTGCGAAGTCTGCACTCCTTGGGATTCACCTGATCATCCATATAACAAGAATAAGGCGGTTGCGTGATGTCATTCTATAAAATGTTTTCCGATACAAAGGTTGCTGGTCTTCCTGATTGCGATGCCTGCGATGGTCGCTGGCAGGCGCTTTATAAGCGTCAATATGAGCATCCAAATGGCGAGCGTTACTGGATGAATGTCTGCGTCTTCTGTGCTCGCAAGAACTGGGATTTCGAGGTGAAGTCATGAGCCATGTTTCCTTCTTCCGCGAATGCGCCATGTGTGGCGATAATGCGACTTTGGTCAATCGCTGGTTTCGCTATGACAATGGTCAGCAGGAGCTGTTGCCAGTTTGTCCTTGTTGCGCTGATCTTCATGCTTATCTAGTGAAAGGTAAATAAATGGGCGCTATGAAATCTGTTCTTATGGACATCTGTGATGGCATGACCCTTGCTGGTCGCAATCTGGTTGATTCTGCCGAGAAGCAGGATCCCGAATTGATGGAAGCCGTCCTTGTCAATATCTTGGCTAATCTGCCTTCGTATCTAACTGCTCTGAGAGGTGAATAATGAATATGGATCCTAAGTTTGTCCGTCGTCGTCGGATCGTAGCTGTGATCGTCGGTGCTCTGGTGCTTGGTTTGTTTACCTACGCCACCGGCGATGTCTGCTGGACTGAATCTGGCTACGGTTCTTGCTCTAAAATGATTGAAGAGGAGGCTAATCGTGGCCGTTAAAAAGGCTCGTTCTGTCCGAGTTTCGGATTCTCTTTGGTCTGCCGTCAAAGCCAAAGCAGCTGCGGATCAAGTTTCGGTTTCTGAGGTCATCGTTGATGCGCTAAAGGCGTATATCCGATGAGCTGGTGGAATCTTCTGGCTGCGCCGATTGCTGGCGTTCTAGCTCTGGCTTATGGTCGCCGTCTTTCCTTCTGGATTATCTTTGCTCTTTGCTTTGGCTTCTGGTCTTTGCTGATCGTTCTGCTACCGCGCAAGGAATTGCGCATTCCTACTCTTCCTTCCTGGTTGCTTGTTTTCTGGGGCAACCGCCAGATCGCTCGAATCATGCGTCCGATTCGAGATCCGTCCGATCTGATCTAGGGACAGGGACGCGAAAGCCCCCCATCGTTTGTAGACGCGATGGGGGGTTTTCTATTGCGCTAATGCTCTGGCAATGCCTTCTTCTAGGCTAATCTTCGGCGTGTAAATTTCCAGCATCTTTGCTGGGTTGCCCACTCTGTATTCGACTCCGCTTGGCTTGTTTGGGTGGTTCTTAATTGGCGCTAGGTAGCCTGCCTGCATCATCGCCATCTCTGCCAATTCAATGAACGATGTGGCTCTTCCGGTGCAGAGGTTTAGCGTCTTTACGCGGTTTGTTATGCACTCAAACGTAGCTGCGACGATGTCGTCAATGTGTATGAAATCTCTGGTTTGTTGCCCTGTTCCCCATACTTCGAATGGAGTTTGTAGCGCCTTTGCGCGTGCTATCAGCGATGGGAATGGGTAGTCCAGCGCCTGATCGCTGCCGTATCCGCTGAATGGGCGAAGGACGGTGACGTTTAGCCCTTCATTCCTGGCGTATCTGGCTAGGGTTTCTCCGGTCAATTTTGCCCAACCGTAGCTGAGATCTGGCGTGCGAATGTGGTCTAGATCGATGTCGCCTTCTCGGAGCTGTTGCTTGTATGCCAATCTCTGTAGGTAGATTGGGTAGGCTGCTGAGCTGCTGAAATAAACTAGGTGCTTTGGCTTCGTCCTTATCGCCCACTGGAACATGTCGGAATCGATGGCGAGGTCGCTGGCGACAGCCAATGGGTTGCCTTCGATGGTGGCCCTGCCCCCGACAATCGCCGCCAGATGGATGACGACGTCGTATCTGGTGTCGTCTGTCTTGAAGAAGTCTCGGCAATCTTTGCCATTGGCTAGGTCGATGCCGGTGATGTCGTTGCCTTTGTCATCTAGCGCCCGGTGGAATGCTCTGCCTACGAATCCTGCGTCGCCTGTTATGAGTATCTTCATGCGAGCCATTCTGCCAGATATCTGTCGCTGCCTGTTTCGGCTTTGGCTCTTTGCTGGTCTACGTCGAAGATGTAGCGGTCGTTCTCGTCCAGAGCTGCGCCAATGTGATGCAAGGTTGCTTCTTTGGCCATTGGGAATGTCTTTACGGCCGATATTCCTTCTGCCTGGCTGCCGTATGTTTCGTCATGAATTAGGCAGTTATCTTTGATCCGGGGCCAGATCTGCTCTGCCAGCCAGTCCTGATCTTGTGTGTAATAATCTTTGCTCTGTTGCTCTTTGATCAGCTGTGCTATCTCTGGAATCGCGCCCTTACGAGCTGCGAACATTCCTGCGCTGATCTTGTAATTGTGGCCGATCGGATGGTCTTTCATGATGTGAAAGTCTAGTTTGCTGGCTAGGAATTCTTCGTGGGCGATGCGTTCTCTTCGAGTTAGCCTGGCGTCTGCATCTCTGCTTAGCACCACGTCTGCTTCTTCATCGGCTAGGGCGGCAAATCGCCAGAGTTTGGCTGTGTGGTCTTCGGAACCTTCGCACCTAACGATTTTAACGTTTGGAAGCAATTGCAACGTGCTTGTTACCCATTCTGGCACGCTTGCCCCGGTGTAGAATCGGATTTCGTATCCGGCGAAGTGCTTCTGCGCCAGGATCGCGTTCTTGATGGCCCCGACTGCGTATCGTTCTTGGTTGCCGTATAGCGAATAGGCGATGACCTGCTTCATCGGGTGATCTTCTTCTTCAGAGCTGCGTAGGCTTCGCTTTCGATGTAATTCTTGTAAGCCAGGGCGTCAAATGAGTAGATTTCCTGCGCGTTTACCGCTTTGTAGCCTTCATCCCACTCGGCTTTGCCTGCCACCGGGTGCATGTGCTCTACGATCACGTCGTCTAGGTAGGTCAATGCGCCCAGATCTTCTCCGAGCTTCTTCCAGAAATTGTCCAGATAAAGGTGCTTCATCTTTGGCGGAACCATTCCGTTTAACGCTTTAACAATGTCGCTGGTCATCGCGATCATCGTGGGCAGTCGTTGCCCCTGGAATAGGTCGTTGCCGTAGGCCATTGACGGCCGCCGTTGCATTGCCGCTATCAGCTGCGCATCCCACCCGGCTGTGCGTGGGCGGTGGTCGTCGCCCAGGAAGGCGAAATATTGGTATTGATTTTGCTTTACGATCGCAGCTGCTGCCTTGTTGATTGGGTAGGCCATTCCCCTTGTTTCGTTCTCGATCGTGATGCAGCGCTCTGCGCCTACTTCGTATTCGTACTGGTCATGCTCTGGGTCATTGGCGTCAATTACGAATAAAAGGTCGCTGGCTGTGGATAGTTCTTCGTGGACGGCTAGTAGCTGTGCTGCGCTCATTGGGCGGCCACGAGTGGGGACGAGGATGATCATTGGTTTCATTCCTGGCTCCAAGTTGCCAATTCGCCGGCTATCGCTGCGTAGGCGGCTAGATCTATAAACGAATCTTCTGTCTGGGTTTCCATCAGGCGTGCGACTTTGACCAGGGCCATGCATATCGCTACTTGCTCTGGTGCTATCTCTGTTTCCAAATATGTTGTCCAAAGCGCTGCTATCCGGCAGTGATTGGTTCTTGGATCCCCGTATGTCTTCTGGCGATCGGTGGCAGTGAGTCTTGCTGCTTCTTTAAGAATATCCCCCCGATTCATAAATTATTTTGCTCCGCGTCCGAACTCGCTGGACTTGCCGTCAAGTGCCTTTAGTACTGGCCCGGCGATGGCTGCCAATCCTGCTGCCAAATAGTTCTTTAGTGGCTGGTTTGGGCTGGCTAAATATAGAGCTGCTACGGCTGCCGCTGCTGCTCGTAGGTAGGTCTTTCCGATTGCTTCTAGCTTTGCTCTGTTCATTCTGTCTCCTTAAAAGTAGGCTTGCCGAAGCCGACAATGGCGACCGCCAATGATGGCTTTAACTTGCCTCGGTTCTTTGCCTTATACGCTCTGATCTTACGGCATACTTCGCCGCCATTGCGTTGATCGCCCTTCTTATCCGGCGCGGTGTTTCCTTCAATGGTCGTTACTGTGCCATCTCCATTGTCTTTGACGACGATCCCGACGTGGCTGATTCTGTCTAACGCATCGCCTGGGAAGTCGAAGAACACGATATCGCCTGGCTCTGGCGTTGCCACAGCTGCGTCTTGCCACTTCTTCTTGTCCATAAAGGCGACCGCCCCTGCCGGGGTGTAGGTGCAGTTTGGAATCTTGACGCCTGCCTGCTTTGCCACCCAGTTCACAAATGCTCCACACCAGGGGACGTTTGCCTTCTGGTATTTTGTGTGGTTTTCGGCTGGCCCTTCGATGTACCCAATCTCGGCTTGAGCGATCGCGATCATCTGCTCTCTTTGGCTCATTTCCTACCCCCTCTAGGTTTGTTATTTTCTAGCAAAAGGCTGTATATATCGTCGACTCTGTTTTCTACCCTGGTCATGCGGTCGTTCATGGAGCTGCCGCCGTTTGGCTTTAATTCTGCCAGGTAGTGCTTTACGAGCCATCTGGTTATTGCTGCGAATGCGCTGGCTATTGTGATTATTGAAACGCTAAGCGCTGCGTAGTCCTGCGTGGTCATTTCCCGACCGCCATGACCATCATCGTGACGGTTCCCGATGCTGTGATTGCCCAGATTCCGTTTGCTTTGTTTTCTATGCTGATCTTGTCGCCATTATCCATGCGGTATCCGGTCGATGTGGTTAGGTCGCTGTTTCCGATAAAGCATTGGCCTGTTGAGCTGTGTAAATAAACCATTTCGGCTTCTGCCGTCGCGTCAACGAGCGCTGTTGCTGTCGTTCCCACTGTTACTTGGCGTGTGCTGATTCCCATTGATCTCTCCTGGCTTATTTAGATTATTGATGCTTCCGCTTCGTCGACGGCGTCGTCTATTGTCCGGGTTGGTTCCCTGGTGCAATTGCCATCGGCGTAGGTCATTATTTTGTTAGAGCTGCGATCTCTTCGGCTGATAGTCCGAGCTTTGCCAACTTAGCCTGCGCCGATGCCTTTGCATCTGCCGCTGCCTGCTCCGCTGCTTCGCGTTCGGCTGCTGCGGTTGCTGCGGCGATGGCATCTACTTCGCGCTGTTGGATTTCTTCCGCAGTTAGCGGAATCTCGGTGACCTCGCCTGTTTCGCAGTTTACTTCGATTTTGATGTCTGACATTTATTGCTCCTTATGCGTTTGAGATTCCGTAGAGGGTAAAAGTTGAGTATTCAGCAAAATTAGCACCTGTTGAAAATGTCATCGAAGTAATTGCTGCGGTACTAGACCAAAGACCGGCAGAAATTCCTTGATAAATAGCAGAAACATTGTTTTCATTAGCACCATCGGCACTTACGGATTTGTAATTTGAGCCAGCATAGTTTGGAATGTAAATCTCACCATTGCCAAAAACGCTTGCTGTTGCACTGCTTGCGGGAAGATAAAATAAATGATTGTAACCGAATGCTGATTCATTGTAGCTAACTGCGCCACCGCCAGCATCGCCCAACCATTTCAAAGTGTAATTAGTGCTTAAACCATTTGGCGCAAATACTAATCCAGCGAACGCACCACCAGCAGTTGCTCTTGCCGAAACTTTAACTAATAAATCAGTATAAGTCGCAGGGATACTTGAAAAAGTAACGGTAGAAACACCACCTGCTCCAACGGTGTTAGAAGCAATCTTTGTGTATGTAGGCATTTAGTTTCCCCTTTAAGCTGCGGCAATGCCGTAGAGATTGAATGTGCTGCCTGCAAGAAATAGCCTTCCGCTGTTTGCGGAATATAAATCTATTGAAGTTACAGCAGCAGTTAATTGACATAAAGCAACTGCTGCTTCAGTACCATTTGCGCTGTTGCTTGACCGACTCAAAACAGTTTTGTTAGTTGTAGAATTAGAATAGTTCATAAAGTTAATAATGCTCATTGAAGTTCCAAGAGTTGTGTTCTGCGCTGTATTCCAAGCAACAGTTCCGTAGGTTCTACCCGCGCCTGTTGCTTCTCTATTACTTGCTGCGCTGGTTCCGTTTCCGTAAAGAGCAGTAAAACTATAAATAGCAGTAGCAGTTGAGTTCAAGCGAAATGAGATTTGATTGTTTGCTCCTGCTGAATCTGCTGATGAAACCACCAAAACCAAATCAGTATAGGTGCCAGCAATACTTGAGAATGTAACAGTTGAAGTGTTTGAACCAAGAGTGGTTGAGGCAATTTTTGTGTATGTGCTACCTGCGGCCATTGGCGTTACCCCTTAATTCCGTAGAGTGCGAATTGTGTGTATTGCTGAAGATTAGTTCCACCATCTAAAGATTCAAAAGTTATTGATGATATTGCTGTGGTGCTATTTATCAATTGTGATGAGAAAAAAATATTTCCAGAACCATTAATGTCTGCACCTGTTAGTGATCTAATAGTTTTATTTTTATTGGTATTTGCATAATCTAAAATGTCAATAATACCAACGCCAAAAGTGCTACCGGCAAGGCTTCCTGTTGCTGCTAAAGCAAATTCCCCTATCGCTGGCACGCTACTGTTAGCAAAAGCAGTAGCGCCATCACCGTATAAGTTATGACCTCTTGCAGCATAACTACCGTTAAATCTCATAACCATCTGACCAGCCAGATTTTGTGATCTACCAGATTTTGCTAAATATCTAATTTGCAAATGTTGATAAGTGCTAGGAATTGAACTGAAGGTAACTGTGGCTGAACCACCTGCGCCGACAGTAGTTGTCGCAATACTTTCATAACTTGTTAGTTTGCCCGAAATGCTAGAGGCGATGATTCCTAAGTTTGGCATCAGGCAACATCGCCCGTCACTAACCAAGTGTCAGTTGCGATTTTAATGCAAGAAGCAACTGAATTGACCACTCTTAACTTGGGCGCTGTTGAAGTCGCACCTGTTGAAAGAATTGTGGTTGTGCCTGAAGTTACTGCCTGAATTGTTGGCTGACCTGCGCCCGTAATCCAAGCAACATTTATTTGAGTTCCAACAGGATAGGCAACGCTTGCATTTGTTGGAATTGAAAGTGTCTGCGCTGAGGCATTGTTTGATGTAACCAACTTGCCGTTATCAGCTAGAACGAAAGTGTAGGTTGTTGATGTGTTTGCGTTGATGCCGAGATTGATCAGTGGCGATGTCAAAGTCTTATTGGTTAGCGTTTGGGCAGTTGTCAGATCTGCTGTTGTTGCGGTATCGATTGAAAGTGTGACGGTTCCTGAGCTGCCGCCACCGCTTAATCCTGTGCCGGCTGTTACCCCGGTGATGTCGCCTGGGTTGGAAACTGATTGCCACGTTGCACCGTCGTAGTATTCGAAGGCGTTTGTATCTGCCAGATATGAGAACATTCCTTCGACCACGACGCCGCTGAGAGCTGTGGTTCTAGCTGCGCTGCTCGCAAAGTACATGATTGTCTGGTTTTGCAGGTTGTACTGCACCTGAGCTGCTGTTAGTACGTCGCCTGTGGCGAATAACTTGTATCCGGCGTTTGCTGTTGGCATGGTTCTCCTTAGTAGCTCAGGATTCCTGAGTCTAGCAGTCCTTGTAAATTAGAATCTAAAATAAAGGCTTGAATGATTGGCTCGGAAGTTAGTAGCTTCGTTTGCCAGATTTGTGGGCTTATGTCGTGCTGTATTCCTTGTACAAATAGTTCTCTGGTCATTGCGGATCCGCCGGGGGCGGTTTTGGTTATGTTCACCAGTCCGAATATGTCGAGGCTCAATCCTGCGTCTATTCTTGCTGGCTCTGTTGCGTCCATCAGGTTCAGGGTCATTGAGTCGATGCGTATCGTGGCATTCTCTCGCGATCCTAGAATCATGCTTGCCTGGCTTAGCGCTTCATCGTCGGTTTGTACGAGGATTCCTTCTCGCTTTCCCGAATGGATGAAGTAGGTTTCGATGCTGCTGGTTGATTGCGCATTCTGCGCCACGCCGTTTAGTCTGGTGACTGTCACATCGTTCAGAATAAGTGTGTCGTCAAAGGCGAAGTCGATGCCCTGGTACGAGATGCCTGTGCCGGTGTCGCTAAACACTACCGGCGTTGCGTCTGCCTTCTTGCTCACTGTGTCGCGTGATAGGAATGTCGCGTTGCCTTCTGGGTCTAGGTAGAAGCCGCCAAATTCGCTGTTCTCAATCGTTTGTATAGCTGTGAGCAGGTCGCGCTCGGTTCCTGGATCTGCCTGCATCTGGCTGTTTCCGGCATCGATCACTCGTTGCGAATTCGGCCATGAAGCCACGTCAAGTAGGTTTTCGATTCTGGCTCCGCTTAGCTGCCCTGCACTGGTTCCTGCGACTGTGGATATGCCCACGCTGTTTAGCAATCGGAATCCGTCTACGCAGGTCAGGGTCACTGTTGATGTCTGCTCTGCGCCAAGCACGAATCCGGTGTCGTAGGAAATGATATATCCAGAATAAAGGTAGTACTGCTGCGTTCCTGTTCCGTCGTCATAATCTGCCCAGATTCTTATTTTGCGCAGCGGTAGCAGTTTGCCGTAGTAGGGCGATGCGGTATTGAGTGGATTCCAGTCACCTGTCGTATCTTCTAATGTGACGGTTGCTGATCCTGCTTCGAACTTATTCAGGATTCGGTTTCGACCGCGTCGTATGCTCACTCGTAGCGCGATATCTGATACGTCGACGGTGTCTGCTGGCACGTCAGCCAGGATTCCGAATCCGAGGCGTCCTGAGACGGTGTCGTCTAGTACGAGTGGGTTGCCGAATGCCGGGCCATTTGCAAAGTCAACGCTTACTCCGAGATGTGGCGTTCCTGGCATTAGATCAAGATCGCATTCTTAACGATGGCTTGGCCATTATTTTGTCCTTGCAAGAGCGCGTTTCTAATTGTGTTAACCAGATCGCCTTCGCTGGTGACGCTGCCGTTAACTGTTAAGTTGATCGTCGTTCCGCCCATTGATCCCATCTGTCCTAGTGGGATTACAGCTTCTGGCCCTGCTTCACCGATCATTGCAACCGTCGGTGTTTTTACAATTCCACCTTCTGCCATGAATTCCATTGGGAATTGATTCTTTACATATTCTGGCAACGAGTAACCAAATCCACCGTTTGATGGTGGTACTACTGGCGGTACTACTGGCGGTGTGACAATTGCTGCGTTTGCTGCCGCGGCTGCGTAAGCAGATAGAGCTGCTGCTGCTGAAATCCAACCAACGGTTGCCGCGTCGGAACCATCGGTGATGCTTGGATCGTAAGTGAAAGTTCCTTCGGAAATTTCTTTGTAAGATTCAACGCTTCCGTATGCCGCTATCCATCCTTCTTCGGCGGTAAGTGGTGCATCAAAGAGTGAAGGATCATATCCAAATTCTTCAAGGATCTTGGCTGCGTATGCCTTTGCTTCGTCAATTGTAAGACCCCACTTGTCAGCGAGTCCTACTATCTCGGTGTAGTCAATCTTTCCGTCATCGGCGGCTGCGAATACTAATGCGTAATCATTTACCGCTTTGCTTGTGAAGCCCCATTGAGTTTGAAGTTTTCCAATTTCTTCTGCTGATAAATAACCATCATTTAACGCCTGGAAGAAGGATAGATACTTCGATGCTTGTTCGTATGTGACTCCCCATTGCTCTGCAAGAGTTGCTATGTCACTAGCGCTAATCTGGGTATCTTTTATTGAGATTATTGCCTGCACATAAAGTTGCGCTGCGTTTGTAGTAATTCCCCATTTCAGGGCAAGCACTTCGAATTCTTGAGATGTTATTTTTGCATCAGAAAGTGCTAGAAGTATGTCGTTATATCGTTGCGCTGCTTTGGCTGCTTCATCTGCTGCGGCTCTAGCTTGTAGTAGTTGCACAATTCTTTGTGCTTCTGCCAGGTTGCCTTGTCTAACCAGATTCAGGCGAGCCGCTTCTAATTGGATTGGGTCAGTTTCAGATGTAGGAGCGCTGCCGCCTAATTTTTTAATTGCTGCTTGTAAACCAAGAACGAGTTTCTGTTCTTTGGTAAGCGCCTTTGATGCACCTGTTGCTTTGCCAAGATCTATGTTCATTCCCTTTAGATTGGAAAGGAAATCAGCAGTCGTTCCGTTTAATCCTTCAAATGAAAATTCTAAATCTTTGCCAGTTGTTTCGAGTTTGTCCATCGCGCCATTGGCGGTTCTTACTGCCAGGTAAAGTCCACCGAGTGTCGCTGTGAAGGCTGCTACGCCGGCTACGGCTGCGGCTACGGAGATTCCACCTGTTGCTGCTGCCTGTGCCGCTGCCGCTGCCAGTGCTGCTGCTCGGATTGCTTTGTATGCCTTTACCAGTCCTTGTATTGCTGTTACAAATGCGATTACCTTGCTGGCTACAAATGTCGCTGCGAATATCGTTCCGAGTGCTGTGAAGATTGTTTTGTTTTTTGCAACGAACGAGAACACTTTGAATATAACAAAGCCAAATCCAACAACGGCTTTTATCGCTGCTGTGAATACTGCTATGAGTTTGTCGCCGTTCTCGGCAAGCCATCCCTGAATTGCTGGAATGATCTTGGTTACGATGATTGCGAATAATTCTTCCATCACCGGCATGAGTGCTGTGCCTAATGTTTCTTTTGCTTCATCTAGGGCAATGTTTAAGCGTTTCATTCTGAATTCGAATGTGTTTGCCCTTGTCGCAGCTGCTCCGCCGAAGGTCTTTGCTGTCAAAGCAAGTACGGCATTTAGGTCTTTGGATTTGACCATTGCGTCGGTGATTGGAACGCCTAGGTTCTTTAGCGCTTTGTAGTTGCCTTGTAGCGCTTTTGTTACTGCGTTTGTCGCTGCGTTGAGATCCACGCTTCCGCCGGCTGATACATCAAGAGCCAGTCCTAGAAGGCCCTGGGCGTCTGCCACGCTTCCTGTCATTGCCGCTAGTTTTGCTAGCGCCGGGCGTAATTCGTCATCGACGACTCCGAATGCTCTCTGAGTCTGATCGATCCAGGCTTCCGTTGCCGCGATCGCTGCATCTGTTGCCCCTGTTGTATTTTGTAAAGAATTGGCTAGTAGCGCCTGGGACTTCTCATCGGCTATCGCTGCCTTGACGGAGTCGATTCCAATTTTGATCGCAAATGCCGCGCTTGCCGCAGCTGCTAATCCAAATGCCTTGCCTACCTTGCCGGCAAATTTGTCAAAGGATTTTCCCAGCTTGTTGATATCTCTGGCTGCTGCCTTGCTGCCCTTGTCCGAATACTGGGTGATGATCCGGGCTATTACTGCTCCTACTGCCACTTGGATTATCCCTTCTCTTTATTCAGATTGGCTTGCAATATCTTCTTTGCGTCTTCCATTGCGCTTCTTACGTTGCGAAGGATTCTATCTGAGTCGCGATCGACGACGGCCCAAATGCCGCGTGATGCGCCCTTGAATCTTTCGTTGAGAACGCCGATCATATTTCGGCCTCTTCCTTCGCCTGAGCTGCGTCGTCCTGCTACTTCCCAGATTGCACCTGCTGCGCTCTTCTGGATTAGAGCTCCGGCGCTGGTCGTATAATCGGCTCTTACTTTGCCCTGGGATCTGGTCTTAACGATGCCCTGGCGGATGGTTCCGGCTTCCCATGCTGGCCAGCCTGCGCCACCGCGTGTCTTGCCATTGGTTGCGGCTACGGTGCGCCAGCCACTCATTGGCGGCTTGTCTTCTATCTTTGCACGTGCATCTCTTTCGGCTAGGGACAGCTCGTCGTTTACTACTTTGTTTAACCGACGAGCTGCCGCCTTGTCGAACTTTTTTAGAGCATCGGTGGTTTCTTTGATGCCGGAAATTACTACTGAACTATCCGCCATGCTTCTTTGCCGCCTTTGCTCGTTCTTTCAGGTAAATCACGATTGCTTCTAGTATGCCGTCTGGTGCATCTAGCAGGCTTATCGGGTCAATGCCTGTCTCCACAGAAACTGCTGCTATTGAATAGGTCAGGCTGTCTCTGTGGATTCGGAATTTGGGTCAGTGTCCAGCGATACAGCTTCTAGCGTATCAAGGAAATCTGGCCCAAACGGTTTTACTACTTTGCCGTTTGCGCGAAGTGCGAGCCAACCTAAATAATAGATGTGCTCTAACTTCTGTTCTTCGCCAAGAAGTTTGGCGAGTCCTTTTCCGTACTTCTGTTCAAAGTCAACGATGATTCTTGGTCGCAACGAATATGTTGCTTCCACTCCATCTGTTGTTTTTACTTTGACATGTAATCCATCCATGAGTTCCCCCTTGTTAGTTTAGGCTGATGTTGTCTTAGTGATTACGCCGCTGATTGGCCAGGTGACCGATGCGGTTGCTAATTCACCAACAGATCCGTTTAGCGGAGTCCATTCTGAAATTAGCGTTGAAAATGAGTATTGCGGATTTACTGTACTTGTTGTTGTGTTGACTGGCTTGACTGCCACTGTCACTGCTGTTCCAAGTAGTGGGTAAATTGTTTGCTCGACACTGCTTGTTGCGTAGTCCTGATGGAATTCGAAACTTACAGAATTGTCTTGCAGACCGGCAATACGTGTCTTGGCGGTATTTCCGAAAGCAGTGGTTTCGACAATATCGTATGTCGTATTAATTGTGACTGATGAAATATGGTCGCTGAGATCGGTAGTTCCGAACACAACGTATGCGTTTGTGAGAACGATTCTTGCCATTATGCGACCGCCTTTGTGATTGCTCCGGTTACTGGCCATGTCACGCTTGCTGTTGCTAATTCACCAACGGATCCGTTTAGCGGAGTCCATTCTGAAATAACAGCGCTGCATGTATATGACGGATTCTGTGCGCCTGTTGTTGCGCCGTTTGGCTTAACAATCACTGTCGCTACTGTTCCTAGTAATGGATAGATTGTTTGTTCTACTTCGCTTGTTGCGTAGTCTTGATGGAATTCAAGTGCAATTGAATTATCCGCCAATCCTGCTAGGCGAGTCTTAGCTGCTGTTGATGAGAATGCTGTTGTCTCGACAACGTCGAATGTCGAATTGAGTGTTACTGATGCGACCAAATCGCTCAGATCCACTCCGCCGACGGAGATGTATGCGTTAGTTAGGACTAAGCGTGCCATTATGCGGTCGCTCCTTCTTTGGTTTCTTGTTTGATGGATGATACTACTGTTTGTGCTGTTCCTGCTATTGCTTTGATGTGGTTGCCAGCGATCAGAGTTTCTGCGCTGACACCTGCGTCTTGCAATTCTTTATTTGTGAGCGAATCGCCCTTTTGTTTTCCGCAGACAGTTTTGTCTGAAATTATTGTGTATGACATTGGTTCTCCTATCCCCAAATCGTTAGACGGTATCGGTAAGAAAGGAACAGATTGTCTTGTGATGTATAGGTTCCGGATTCGGCTCCTGTTACTCGCAAAGTATTTACTGTTCCGCCAAGCGTTCTGTCTCCTTCGATCGCTGTTTTTATTGAGCTGGAGCCGGAGCCTGCTAGGTATGCATCAAGTTTGTCCTGCCCTGCTCTATCTGAGAAGCGCTGGACTATCACATAAATATCAACGTTTGCCTGGTCTAGTCCTCTGGCATTGTCGATATCAAATGTGAAATCTAGTTGTCCTACAACCGCGCATGGTGGCGTCGGTGTTTCTGGTATGAGGTCATATACACGTAGCCCTGTGATCGTCTGCAGGCGTGTTTTCAGACCGTCTCGGACTTGGCTTGGGTTCATCTACTTGGCCAATCCATTATTCTTCTTAAATGGGCGCAGGAGGGTTTCTACGTCTGCGTCTAGTTTGGCGCTGAGTCGTACTGTGCCTAAGTCCGGGCTTCCTGCTATGCCAAATGGCGACTGTCGTCTGGTGAATAAACGAGCTGCCTGGATCAGCGTTGCCATGTTGACTTCGGCTGGCGTAGCTGCCCATCCCCAGATTCCTGTGATGCGTACTGCCTGTGGTAGGTAGTATGGGAAAACGTATCGGCCTATGGCGAGCATGCGGTTTACTGGCCAGCCGCGCTGTGGGTTATTTACTGGCTCTAGCATGTAGTCGCTCGTTGCCCAGACCGTATCCCATGTCTGGTTGAAGTTGTCGTCTGTTGCCACCTGGGTAATTGTGTAGTTGTCGTCCATGTTCATTGTCCAGGGATCGAGTGGCGTGTAGTAGCGCGCTACCGGGCTCTGAGCTGTGCCGTTCTGGTAGAAGAAGCGCCCGGTGTAGTCATCGATCATTCGGCTTGTAGCTGTGATCGCTGCTTCTAGGGGCGTGTCGTCGATGCTGTCTGAAATTGCAAGCGATGCCTTTAATTCGGCTAGGGTGCAGTAGCAATTAGTTAGGGCCACGCTTTATCCTTCTTTCCGGTTTTGGCAACATCGCCCGTTCTAGTTCTGGTTCCGCTGTTGCTGTTTCTTTATCCGGCTTTAGCCAGATTCGTTTAATCTTTCCAAATATCATTATGGATTTCATCCATCCAAAAGGTCTTCTGGTGCGGTAGTACAGCTGCTGTGTTCACGTGGATCTTGAATCCTAGTGCCTTTGCCCTACGGCAGAATAATAGATCTTCTCCGATCCATTCGCCTGCTACTGGCCCATCCCAGAACCAGCACCAGTCTTGGCCTTGATTCGGATCTGCTACTTCGCGCATCTTCTCTAAGACGCTTCTGTGTACTAGCAGGCATCCTGTTCCTGCTGCGTCTATTTCAAAGACGGAGTTTTTATCGTATTTATAGAGTGGCAGGAATCCCTTATCAGAATCTTGAAAGATTGCTGGTACTGGTTTTGGGTAAGGTTTTCCTGGCACTCCAAATCCTGCGAATACCAATCCGGCTACGATTGGTCGTTCTTTATCGTGCGCTGTGTCTATGAGCGCGTCAAATGCTGGCACTGTCAATTGCTCATCTGAGTCAATCATCAAAAGCCAATCTGAATTTGTGTTATCTAAAAATTGTTTTACTACTCTGTTGCGCTGTTTTGATAGTAGTCCTGATCCTTTGATTCTTACGAATGGGCCAAGTCTGCTGCTTCTTGCCTGTGCTAGTTGGATCAGTCGATATGCGAAGGATCCATTTACTGATCCTGGATCGCATGATCCGATTGTTACTTTGTGTCCTGATTTCATATTTCCCCCTGTTTAGAAGTGCAGAGCGAGTGAGTCGGGGGTGGCCCACTCGCTCTGCACAATTTATTGCTTGCCTTCTTTTAGAAGGTAGGTGCGCTTAGACCTGTGCCTGAGATGATCGAGGCTGCAAGTGGGTAGCGCTCTGCTGTGAATGCGGCGTAGCCGTATACGACAGACTTGATTGTTAGGTTTCCAGCGCCTGTCGCATCAAAGCGAAGTGCGAATGGTGATCCTGGTTGCTCCCATAGATGAGCTTCGTTTGCTGTTACGCAATAGATTTCATCTTGGTTTGTTGTAGTTCCGTATGTTGTTCCGATGCTTGCATCGGTGATGATTGGAAGTCCAAGCATCTGGTAGCCGGAGTTACCGTATGCAGGTGCTCCGCCAACGCCTACTGCGTTTAGTGGGCCATTCGCTGCTGGCACTACTAGCGGACGGTTTGTGCTGTCCACAGCTGCAAGCAAGAATGCTAAACGACGTGGGTGTACTACCCAGTGTGTAGGTGATACGAATGCGTTTGTCTGGATCTGCTGGATCGCATCTGCGAGCTTTGGATATAGCAGACCGACTGTTGGTGCTGTTGATGTGAATGTAACTGCATTTCCGCCTGATGCACGAAGGCCCTTGATTGTGCCGGCTGTTCCTGCACCGTTAAGGATCTGTGAATCAAGTGTTGTATGCCATGACTTAATCAAGTCAGCAATTACGAATGAATCAATTCCTGTTCCGCGCTCTAGAGCCTGGCGAGAAATATCTTGCTGGCCTGCGATTGTACGAACGTTGATTGTCAAAAGTGTGTCGTCAATATCAGTTTCTGATACTGCGTCGTTCTGTGTAACTTGTACAGCAGTCGAACTTCCGGTTGTCATGCGAGAAATATTCAGGGTCATTCCACTTTGTGGAAGTGCCATCTTGTTTGTCGCGAAGTCTGCGAATGGACGTCCTGCGCGTGCTAGGGGTGCTGCTAGTTCCACTAAATATTGTGGAATTACAAGACCTTCGAATTGAGGTGTGCCAACATCGCGGCGCTCGATTGACTCTTCACGCATGTGGCGTGCTAGACGCTCGTTTGCTGCGTAGTCATTTGAGAATTGCGCGTTGAATGCATCCTTTACGAATGATGTTCCTGAGTTCACTGAGTATGTGCGCTCTTCGCGTGTCACTGTTGCTCCGCCAACCTTTGGCATTGCTACATCGGCTACAGCTGCGCGGATCTCGTTTGTCTTTGCATCTGCATCTGCCTGTGCCTTCATTCTTTCAATCTTTGAATCAAGTGTGCGTGATTCTTCAACAAGGGTATCTACCTTTGCTGTTTCATCTGCTGTTAAGTCGGTGCGATCTTCGGTTGCTACTGCTTCCAAGATTGCGTCCATCTCTGTCTTAACTGCATCACGACGCTCGATCAATTTGTCAAGGAAAGTCTTTGACATTTATTTGATCTCCTTCTGAGTTGGTTTTGTGTCAAGGTGGTGGCGGTGGTTTTCGCGGCGCTTTCAGGGTGCGAATGTCGCTCCGACTTTGTCTCTGTTGGTTTCTCCAACAGAATTCTATTTTGTGTTATTTACGATTGCTTTAGCTAGGCGAAGGGAAATTGATCGCGGTTGCGCGTCTTCGATCATTGGTTGATCTTCTAGCATTGGCTCATCTTCTGGCATGTCTTCTCCCGGTGCTTCTGGCTGTATTCCAAGAAGGGCTTCAAGGGTTGTCTTGCCTTCTCCTAGATATTCGTATGATTCGTCAATTTTATCTAAGATCGCCTGGATTACAAGCAGGCTTTCACCTGTGATCTCGCGACCTTCTTTGATGGCTTGACGAGCTGCTGTGATCTGCTCGCGTGCTTCGACTGTTGTTGTCGGATACGCCGGATATGTCACAACGCTGACGTCGCCATCGGCCAATGAAACTTCGGTCAGGGTGCGCTCGGTTCTTCCTTCGTTCCACTTCTGGCGAATGACTCTGAATGCGAAACTCATCTGGTCTACATCTCCGCGTTCTACTAATGTGTAGAGATCGCGAGCTGCCTGTGTGTCTGGAAGATCTGCGTCCATATAAAGTCCTGTTTGGTCTTCTTGTAGTCGCAGGGTTCCATTCTTTGTGCGTGCCAGTGGTAACCCTTCGTGGTTGATCAGAAGTCTTACATCTGGTGTTTCTGTCAGGGTCTTTCGAAATGCGCCGGGTGCGATTCTTTCGATGAATGGAAGTGGCACGCTGTCGTCATTAAATACTGCTGCGTATCCAGAGAGGCGCATAGTTCCGTCGTCTGCCTGGCGTGCTTCTACGTTCTTAATTGTAAAAGTCCGGCGTTCAATTTTCTTTGTCATTTTGCTCCTTGAGTCTTCCTCTGCGTCGAGTGCGTCTATTTTTCTTTGCGCCCAGTCTTGTGCTCGGTCGCTGAAGTTGGAATCTCCGCCCCATAAAAGCCAGGCGACTAATCCTGCGCCTGGATATCCTGGATCGGATTGGTTGCTGTTCTTCGGTGCTTGCCCATCAACTTTATGCCTGGCGAACCAGGGGGCCATCTTCCTTACTTTATTTTCAGTTATTCTTCCTGCTGCCATCTCGCGTGCTTCACGTTTGGTTGCATCTGTGAGCCCATCTCCGCCATAGCCTTCTTGCAGATATTTTAATCCGCGTTCTGCGTTTGCTCGAATAAATGCTGGCGCACTCAGATCTACTGCCCTGCTACTTACTTCTCCGCCTGGTTCCATGTCTTCTGCAATCGAAACTGCGACCATCTGGTCAATTGCATCTTGCTTGTTTTCGTGGCATCCGATTGTCGTATATGTGCCGTCGGATTCTTCTTTGACGGTTGCCCATGCTGCGCAGTCGCTCTGGCTATCGCTTATGAAATATGGCATTTATTCCACCTCATAAACCGATGCTGGATCTGCTGGATCGATTGTTGAAACTTGCTGTAGTTGACTGCTTGGTACGCCTGTGTGTGTCATTGCTGGCAATCCTACGGCTTCTGTTACTGCCTTTGGATCGAAGCCGACTTGGATCAGAGCTGCTGCTATCTCTGCGCGTAGCTTGAGTCCTACATCGCGTGCGTCTGCTGCGTCGATGTTCTGTAGTGGCACTCGGTACTGATCGCCTGCTTCGCCTAGCGGTGCTAGATCTTCTACTGATCGCACATCGTTTAGGGATAGGAAGCCTTCGCGCAATCCCTTTGTGTACGCATCGAAGCGCTCTAGTGTTGTTCCGCGTAGTAGTGCGTCCAGATTGAATTTAATAAATCCTTCTGGTTCTGGAAGTAATGTCGAAAGTGCTTGTTCCAGTCTTTCCAATAATGGGCGCAGGCTGTGCTGTACGAAGGAAAGGTTCTGCGCTTCCACGCTGGCGAATGACATTGCGCCGGCGACCGGGTGTCCGAGAAGGCTTAGTGGGACTCGGAATAATCTGGCGATGTCTTCTACGTTGAAGCGCCGGGCTTCTAGTAGCTGTGCGTCTGCTGCGTTGAGTGTCAGCGGACGGAAGGTTGCTCCGCCTGAAAGGATTCCGATCTTGCCTGCTCTATATGGGCCTGTGTGGGTGATGTTCCAGTCGCGGCCTATATCGCTTGCTTGCTCTTCGGTTAATTCGTTTGGTACTTCGATCACTCCGCCTGGATTTGCCGCGTTGCCGAAGTACGCAGCTGCGTATGTGTCTGCTGCCATGGCTGCGCCGATTGTCAGACGAGCTGCGCCGATTGGCCCTAGACCGTATAACGATCCTGGCAAGCGGAACATCGGAATGTGAAGCATTTCCTTAGTTGTCAAAATTCTAGAATATGTTCCGACCGAATCGCGCATTTTGTAAACGATTGGTTCGCCTGGGGCTGGTCTTTCAATTCGCACGTCATCTGGGTGGATGCAATAAAGTTCTATCACTTCGTCCATGTCGTCACGCACTGTCAAGATGAATGCGTTTCCATGAATGTTCAGTGATGAAATTACTTGCTCAAAGAATTCCAGTCTTGTTGCTTCTGGGTTTGGGCGGTTGATCCACTCTGGCTGTTCTCCGAATGCTGATACATAAGAGATTCGGTTTCTTCCTCTTCGCACATATGCGCCAAGTGGCAGTGATGAAATTGTGTCGCCTAATAATCTTACGCAGGCATAGACCGTTGACATGCGGATCGCTGAGTCTGGAGTTACTTCGATTCCTGAAGGAGCCATATACGCTGGGCGTCCAGGGATCAATGGCTCAACCCATTGGCTGTTGTTGGTTCGCTTCTGCTCTGCTGCTTTTATTCTTTTCGATAGACTCATCAGTTAGCCTTTTCCGTAATCCAGATTAAGAAAGATCCTAGCGCAATCATCGCAATTGGAAGTGAGAACATCGCAAGTCCTGCGCTGGCTAATGCTACTCCGGTGATCTCTGCGATCAGTGTGAAGTCTATTTTCTTCATTGCGCTCCTAAAGTTCTAGTGAGAAGAATCTGGCTACTGGTTTCTTTGGTTCTGCTGGTTGCGTTGCTCGGTCGTATCCAAAGATACTGGCAACAGCTGCGTCGACTTTGCGTTTGGAGCTTGCCTTTGCCACCATGACTCCGCGTGAAGATTGCTTTGTGACGCAGTTGGAGATGTGGCGAGCAAGGCGTTCATCGCCGTCATGAGTAAAGGATTGATTAACAACGGCTTCGTAAAACTTCTGAGTGGCTGGAACCATTCTTTCGGCTGAGTTTGGATATTGGACAACGGGTAGTCCTTCCTCATCCAAGATCATGAATGTTCTTTGCCATCTTGCTGGGTCGAATACTATTTCCTTGACTGAGAATCTGCCGTCTCTGGCTGTGTCAATAATTGTTTGCTCTACTTCTGCGACCGGCACGTGCCATCCTTGTTCCGCGTCGTCTGGTCTTTCCCAAAGTCCTACGACCATCAAGTGCGGTTTCTCTCCGCCTAGTAGCCATGCCACCAGTGCTGTGCTGTCGTTTGAGAACGCTCCATCGAATGCCAAGATCACATCTTCGCCTGGCTCTGGCATGCGTTCTTTATCTATCAGCTGCTCCCATGCCCCTGTTGGTAGCCATGCGGTTGCTGTTGAGACGAATGTGTTAGTTCTCTTCGTTCTGAATTCTGCTTCTGGCGTTCTCAGAACTGCGCTTTCGAAATCCTCTGAGTCCACGATGTCTGCGAAGCCGGGGTTGGATTCGATCCAGAGCTGCTTGTTTCGGTGATCTCCTTCTGGGTTCTTCGGTTCCCACCAGGCGAAGAAGAACGATGGATCTACCAGTTCTCCCTTTACTAGCTTCTGTCCGTATTGGTAAAGCGAATAGCAAAGGCTGTCTTGCCCATTTGATTGCGTCTTTACCCCTGCTGTTGTTATGCCGAGGAGAAGTGAATCGGCGCGTGCTCCGCCGGCGAGCGACATAACATCCCAGAGTTCTCGGTTTGGCTGCGCATGCACTTCGTCGAAGATAACAATTGGAGAAGGGTTGAGTCCTTCTTTCGTATATGCCTCTGCCGATAGCACTCGGTAAACGGATCCCTTGTCTTTGTACTCAATCACATCTTTGTAAAGAGTAAACATTGACGACAGTTCTTCGTCTAGTTCAACCATTCTTCGAGCTGTGCCGAATACGATTCTTGCTTGATCTCTGTCTGCTGCGCACGAATAAATTTCTGATCCGTTGCCGCCAAGTGTTAGCGCAGATAATCCTGCCGATGCTGCGAGTGCGGACTTTCCATTCTTTCGCGCCATTCCAATCAGGGCCACTCTGTGTTTGAATCGTCCGTCTGATCTGCGTGCTAGTGCGTGGTTTAGAAGTTCCTTCTGCCATCCTCGCAAGTCTAGAAGTTGTCCTGCTGGTGCTGCGACTGAGTCTTTGGTTACTCGACATACTGCTTCGGCAAATTCTGAATAGAGTGGGCCGTCTCCGCGTTTGCGGTCGCGCCAATCTACTGGCGTCAACCAACGCGGCGGCCATGATTCTATTTTTTTACTAGCCACGTGATCGCTGCATTAATTCCTGGATGCGTGTTTGTGCTTGGACTTCGGCTAGTCCTAGTCGCGATCTTTCGACCGGGTTGAATGCGATTAGTGAAAGCATGTTTGTGATCTGGTAGTCCAATTGTCTGAGTGCTACGCGATCTCTCCATTCGCCACCGCGAAATACTACGGCGCGTAATTGGATTCGTTCATCCATAGTTTCGCAGAGCATCATCACTTGCTCGATGTCTGTCGTAGGCGAGATCCATGCACGTCCTGCTTGCCAGATTCGTTCCCACATCTTTGTGCCTTCTGGCCCTAGTGGTCGCAGTGGATCTGGCGTGTGTTGCGCCATTGGCAGAGCTATTACTTTGTTCTTATCTGGCAATGGTCGCTTACCTGGATTCCCCAATTTACGTTTCTGTTCTATTGGTTTAGGTGGATTAGCCATTTTCGCTTCCTATGAAATCGTATGTCTTTCCAGTGAGTTCATTGATTGGTTGAACTCCGGTTAGCTGCTGCCATCGTTTGCAGATTACATCGGCATAGATTGGGTCAAGTTCTACGATCGCTGCTTTCATTCCTAGTGAATGAGCTGCGACGAGTGTCGATCCTGATCCGCCAAATGGATCCAGCACTAGCGATTCGCTGTTTGCTGAATTGCTTAGGATTCTGGTTATCAAGTTTACTGGCTTCATCGTTGGATGTTCTGAGTTCCGACGTGGTCTTGGTTCTCTGATTATCGTTGATGTGCTTCGTGCTGTTTCAATAATGTTTACGAGTTCTGTTTTACTTAGGGTTTCTAGTTCCTTTGTTGCGAAGTCTAGAACTGTTGAATCGTTGAATGGCCCGTACCAGGGATGTGCTGCGCCTGGTTTCCATCCGTAGATGATTGGTTCATGTTGCCAGTTGTAATCCTGGCGGCTAAGTACGAAGTTGTCTTTTACCCAAATCAGTATTTGTTTTAGCATCCATCCTGCACCGGAAAGTGTCGTTCTGAATGCTTGGCCACTTGAGTCTGCGTGGCAAACATAAATCGGGCATCCTGCTTTTGCGTTCTGATACATCGCTGCGTAGACCGCGAGCAGGAAGGATTCAAATTCTAGTTCTGTCATTGCGTCGTTCTGGATTGTTAGTCCTTCACTTGTTCCGCCTGTGTATGCGACGTTGTATGGCGGATCTGTGAAGATGCAATCTGCCAGTTTGTTATCTAGCGCCTTTGCCAGAATCGCTGGATCGGTTGAGTCTCCGACCACCAATCTGTGTGGCCCTAGAATCCATACGTCGCCTTCGATGCTGTGCGCGTTGCGTGGTTTAGCTGGTGCTTCATCTAGATCGCCGTCCATTGGTATTTCCTCGACCGGCATTTTAAGAATTTCTGCGATGGCTTCTGCGCTGTAGCCTGCGTCGCTTACCAGTTCTGGATCTACGTTTACGAGCTGCGAGATCATTTCGCGAAGCGCTTCTTCGTCGTAGGTTCCAAGTTCTGCTGTGCGGTTATCGGCTAGTGCGAATGCTTTAGCTGTGCTGTCGTCATCGTCTGTCCAGACGACCGCGATCTCTGTCCAGCCAAGTTGCTTCGCTGCTTTCCATGTGTGGTTGCCGGCGATGATGGTTCCGTCGCTGTGTCTGGCCACCACCGGCTTTCGCTGTCCGAAGCGTTCTAGCGATCGGGCTACGGCGGCCACGTCGCCTACGCGTGGGTTTCCTGGCAGTGGATGCAGATCGTCGATCGGCGTTGCCAGAGCTTGCAGGTTTTCATTGATCATATTTCCCCCTTGTTTTTATTCTATCGTGCCGACCCCAAAAATCCCTGAACTGCGCAGATGTGCGAAGTCGGGGCGTCGGGGTGAACTCCCCCCGTTCAATCTGGACTTTTAGACCGTACCGGGATATGCCGGGTGGGGGGTGTCGCGGTGCTGCTTTGTGAAGCTGTGTTTACTGGTTGCCTTTGCTGCTGTTACATCGGCGGCAGAGCACCCATAAATTTGATGTGACGGTCAGCCCACCGTCGGAGAGTGGGATCCTGTGGTCTACGGTCAGGTCTTTGGTCGACTGGCACTGGCTGCACCAGGGTTGCGCTTCTCGCATTGCTTTACTGAGTTTGCGCCAGGCGTAGTCGTATCCTCGTTGCGCTCTGGTTGGACGGGCGGATTCCCTAGCCTTACTGTGTCTGGCTTGGCATTCGTTGCACCGAGCTGCGCGTGCGATCTCTCCGCACTCCAGGCATGGTCTAGGTAGCTGCGCCATCTGTATCCATTAGGTACTTGATCGCCATCGCCAACCTACCGGGCTGGTCTTTGAAGTATCCGAGTCCAACGTTGCAGTTGCTGCACAAGATTCCGCGCACCAGATGCGTATCGTGATTGTGATCTATTACGAATGTTCTTTCATTCTTCTTAGCTGTGACACCACAGATAGCGCACGCATTGTTCTGCGATTGAAGTATCGCTTCCTTGTTCTTCTCAGCATCGCGAGTGATGCCACGATGAAGGATCCGGCACTGGCGACATATATCGTAGTGTCCATTGGGTGTTCTCTTATCTTTGTGATAGTTATCTAAAGTCTTGTCCTGCTTACATCTTCTGCACTTAGCAGTTGCTTCTTCATTCGTCATCTCCATCGTCATCGTAGTCCGATCCGAATGCTGCCAGCCTGTCTTCCTGTGGCAGTGATAGATATGACTGCAGCGTCGATGTCACTGCTCTGTTAAGTAGTGATTCGATTGCGTCGAAGGAGAGGCTGGCATCTGTGGTTATATCAGTTACAACGTCACCGATACTTATGCTGATGCTTAGCATTTTATTTCCGCAGGCATGATGTTATCTGCTAACGCAAGTGTAACAGATGGCGGTGACATTCTTGTCAATTCAGTTGTCATGTTGTTCTCGCTTTGATGATGGCTGCTAGGTTGTATAGGTTTCCGCGTTTGTCTATCTCGTTCTTCTTTATCGTTCTGTAAACTTCTCTTTCGTTTATTCCTAGCCACAACGCTATTGCTTCTACATCTAGGTAGAAGATCTTCTTTGGGTTGCTCATTGCTAGTGCCACCAATCGCAGTACCGTCCAGGTTTGTTTGCATCCGAAGCACGTTACTTCTGCTGTTAGGTTTTCTGCATCTACTACTACGAACTTCTTACAGTCATCGCTTGGACATGGGATTCGTCTTGGCTGTTCTGAGAATCGTTTGGCAGCTGCTCTTCCTTTGGCATGGATCGCGTTTACTTCGTTAGCAAAGTCTAACGCCCATGTCTGCTTTAATGACCATTCCAGATGTGCCAGGTGGAATTGCGTCGTTGCTTTGACTTCGGCTTCGATGCTCTTCTCTTTGGCTATCAGCGCCGGCGGTGTCAGTTTCCTGTCTTGGCGGATCTGGCTCTCCCAGGAATGAAGGGTGCGCAGTAGCTCGGTGGCCATTGAGAAGTCCAGAGCTGAGACGTTGATTCCGATGCTTCGTTCCTGGCTGGCGCTTCCCGATCCTGTCCTTGCTGGCATCAGGTACTGCCCTGCTTCTCGGTGGAGTTCTGGCAATTCTGAGAGCTGTGTTCTGATCTTGGATCCGCATCGGTTGCAGGCTCCCTGTGATTCGACTTCCTTTGCGCAGATCGTGCATTCCATCAGAACGGTATCCCTTCTGGCTCTTCCTGTCGCTGGCGTCCTCGGCTCCAATAATCTGGCACTTCTTCTTGGCTTGGCTCTTCGCCCTTCATTCGGAAGATGATCTCTATCTTCTGGCATCGGTGGCTGGCTAGTATCGTCTTTGGTTTTGCCGGGTTGCTTTGTCGGATTCGATTGGCTGATCTTAGCGATGCTTCAAATGATGTGCTGGTTGGGTGGAGTTCGTAGCTGCGTAATTCCTGGATTCGCTTGATGATCTCTTCAGCGATCGTCAGCGGTTCTGGATCTAACTTTGTTGGAAATCCTGTTAGGCAGTCGCCTTTCCAAATAAGTTTTCCACAGGCTGTGCAGTAGATCGGTTTAAATTCTTTATTACTCATTTGATCTGTTCCTGAGCCTGCTGTTCCACCGTTCCGCGTTCCCCCTTATAGGGGGGGAACGGCGGAACGGTTTGGTCGCTTTTGCCGAGGTATTCTGCGGAACGGTGCGGAACGGTTCGGAACGGCGGAACAGTTAAGTTATCCACAGGCTTCACTCGCTTTCCCAGGCGTTTACGTCGCCGATTACGAATTGCTTCTTGTGTTTGTATAGGTACTTCTGTCCATGCTTTCGGTATTCGATGTGGCCACTGGCGATTAGTGATTCCAGGGTTGCGCTGAGTTCGTCGTTGCCAATCTCTATGTGGCTGGCTCGCAGGTTCTTTCGCAGTTCGTTCTGGCTCATTTCGTCGCCGCTTGCTTCGAAGAACTGGCTGATCTCTGCCATCTTCTGTTCTCTGGTGCTCACCTGTATTGCTCCGCCGGAGATGGTCACTTGGATCGTGCCGTCCTTGTTGCTCTTCAAGTTTGCTATGCCGAGGTCTTTGGCGTCCTGGCAGATGGCGCGGACGAATCCCGGCCGATCTTTGGTTACTTTCAGATTCAGGCAGCCGTCCAAGCCCCTGCCGAATGGCATCGCTACTTCAACCGCGATCGCGACGCCGTCGATGTCTGCTCGCTTGGCCTGTGCTCCGATGGCGTAGTTTCCTCTGGTGTCTTTGCTCTTCGTGACGTGGTCGATGGTCAGGATGCAGGCGTTCTCCATGCGCATCGGGCGCAGTATGAGCTGTGAGAATGTGGTTGCGTCCTTGTTCTTCTCCAGATCTAGCCCTAGCAGGTTCATAGCTGCGTTGACGCCGTCGACGACGATCAGGGATGGCTTGTGAATGGCAATCTCGCTTTGGATCACGTCCATGACGCCCCTGGTCATGCCTTCGTCTGGGTTTGCGTATCGGAAGTGGCGCAGGCCGCCTGTTTCCACGCCCATCGTCTTGAGTCGGTTCTTGATGCCGCGTGCGCTGTCTTCGAAGTCCAGGTAGAACACTGTGTGTTTGGCTTTGAGTTCCTGGCGCACCGCTTCTAGGGCTATCCAAGTCTTGCCGCTTTCGCTTTCCCCGAAGATGGCGTTGATCTTGTTTGCATAAAGGATAAAGTTGCCGTCTTCGCGCTTTAGAATTGATGGCCCCGGTTCGTCTTCGAGCTGCATGTCGGTGATGTCCTGTGGGATCCATGAGCTGGTGGTTATCTCTTCGTTCTCATCATGGAGCTGTACGTGGCTCGGCTTATTGGCCGCTTCTATGTAATCCCAGTCTGTTTTCAGGTCACTCGTTGCCCCGAATCCCTGGGTTCTTAGGTGGCTCGCTGCCGACTTGAAGTCTCCCCGGTGCTCTATCTGGGTGTAGGCGGCAAATTTTGAGTAGCTGCTCTGGGCTTGAAATATTGTCGAGGTGCTGAATACGAAGAGTTTGCCGTTGCCGTTGAAGTTCGTCGTTGCCGAGATTCCTTCGTTCTTTCCTGGTCGTCGCCATGCGGTGGCTTCGCCTTTGCTATAAACCTTCGTCCAGCCCAGTGGTTCTAGGATCGCTTCCCAGGTGACGCTGCCTTCGTAGTCATCGCCGGGGCTGGTGACTCCGCCTTCTTTGCGTGGCTTTGTTTCTTCGCCGATCCACTCTGGCTTCGGTACTTCGTCGTATAGGGCAAAGTATTGATGGATTATGGCTCTCTCTTCCATCGTGAATGTCGGTATCGTCTCGATCGATCCTGCGCTGATCTGCCAGGGATTGCCAGATGGATGGCATCGACCGCCCGATGGAGCTGTGATTACGAATCCGCCTTCGCCGCGTGTTTCGGCTAGGCATCCGCCGTCCTCACCTGCTGCCTGCGCGATCTTCGTGTTGCCTGGCACTTTGCCGTCGCTGATTCGGTATAGCCAGTGGATTCCGCCCGATGGCGTGGTCTCCATATATCCGTTGATCAGCCTTGTCCAAAGTTGCCCATGCTGGCTTTGCTCGAATATCTCTCGTAGCTCGATGTGGAGTTTCTTGGCGACTGCTCTGCCTTCGAGTTCGAGCATTTCGAGGTTTCCGGATATCGCTCCGCAGATGATGCCGACGCCATCTTGCTTCTTGCCAAACCACCCCATCAATTCTTCGGCTGTCGGTCGCTTCTTCTGGTAGGCCGTCCACGCTGGAAGTCCTGGTCGCTTTGATCCGTCGCCTGCTACTGGGACGGCGCATATTCCTGCAGCTGCGAAGCGCAGAGCTGTGGTTAGTACGTCGTTGCTTCTCTTCTCATTGGCTATCTCTGATTCCGTCATTATGCCCCCCTAGTTTGTTGCTTGAATAAATCTCTTAATAATCCATTCCACGACCGGCACTGCTACCGCGTTGCCTAGTTGCTTGTATCGATGGCTGTCTGCTTGTCCTTCTGTCCAGTTATCTGGGAACCCTTGCAGCCGCTCGCACTCTGTCGGTGTCAGGCGTCGGACGGTAGCTGCGTGAACCATCGGCGTATTGCCACCGCCGGTTCCCATCGTTGCCGCTAATGTATTGATCACGTCGCCCTGAATTCTTACGTCTTGATGGTTCTTTGCGTAGAAGAATGTCGGTTGAATGACTAGATCGGTTGCGCCTTTGTAATCTCTAGCTTGAAGTGATGAAGATATTTCATCCAGTTGATAGTCGCCGAATGCTTGAAGTCTTGCCACTTCTTGTATGACTATTTTATTTTCATGCACTTGTTGTTGCTGTGGGAATTTGTAGTCGCTGGCTTGAAGTGAACCTACTGTTTCGGATCCAATGAGGCTATTGCTTCCAGCGCCGTCTGAAGTTTTATAGGTAGGGTCTTTCCTCTTCGTGTTGCTCTGTTCAGAATGCCTTGCGCTGCTCTCGGCGAGAGCGAGTATTTCTGCAGGTGTTCTCCAGTCGTCTCCAAGATTGCCGACAATGAAGACTCGACGGCGTCTTTGCGCGACTCCGAAGTGGCGAGAGTCAAGCACACGCCACGCGATGCTATACCCGCGCTCTTCCAGCGCTCTGATAACGGTTCCCATATCCCGTCCTTCGTTAGATGAGAGAAGTCCAGGGACGTTTTCGAGGATAAAGCTTTGCGCTTTGGTTTCGTCAAGGAGTCTGCATATCTCCCAGAATAATCCTGATCGTGATCCAGTGAGTCCTGCTCTTCTACCTGCAACGGACAGATCTTGGCATGGAAATCCGCCAGTGATAATTCCGTTTGCTGGATCAAATCCTGCATTGATAAGTTGTTCACCTGTTACCCCCGTTATGTCGCCGTAGATTTCTGAGTTTGGAAATTGTTTTGCTAGAACCTTCTGTGCGTGTTTATCCCATTCGACAGTTGCGACGACCTTGATCCCTGCTCTTTCCATTGCAAGATCAAATCCGCCAATCCCTGCGAATAATGACACTCCAGTTTTTATCATTCGTACCCCCTTGTAGATTCTCTAGCTGGTGCTCCCATCGGATCGTCGTTTGCTATCACGATCAATCCGCTGGCCTGTAGATGTTCCATGATGCCCTTCGCCATTCGTCCTGGCGTATCTGGCAGACCATACTCGTAATATTTCCAAAGCCAGTGAGCAATCGCTGCTTGCGCGTCGTTCTTCATGTGCGAGCGATCGGAATCGAACCGATCTCCTTCCCCTTAGCCGCCAGGCGCTCGCTTCCCGGTATGAAGGTAGATCACCGGGAATGGGTGGTTACTTCGGCTGTGCGCCGAGCTGCGATAGAAGTGCTAGGACTTCTGGTGTTAGTGAGTTTGCGTCCACGACCTGCTTTGGCTCCGTTGCCGCTGCTGGCGTTGCCGGTTGCTTCGCGCCGGCGTTGCCGATGTAGGCATTAGCTTTGGCGAGATCGGCAGGGTTGCTGGTGGCGTCGATCAGGATCCAGGGAGCCGACTTGCCTGGCTTTGCTGTTCCTTGTCCGATGCGTGCTAGGACTCGTTGCCCTACTTTGTTCTTTAGCGCGTTCTTTAGCGCCACATTGAAGAACAGGATGTTTTCGTGTTCTTGGTTTGTGTCCAAGTTTGTGACTCGGACTTCGATGGCATCGGTTTCCCCATGCACTGTTTGGATTCCGGTCTTGTATTCGACCGGGGTGATGATTAGCAGCTGGTTTGCGAGGTCAGCGACTTTAGGCTGATCTCCCCCGGTGCTTAGTTCTGCGAAGTTTGACATTCGCATTCCCCCTTCTCTGTTTGGGTGTTGCTTTGTTGGTTTGCCAACACTGTTTCCTTCATTTCCTTGACGATGTCGCTCATCGTCTTCTGTGGAATTTCGTTGCTCATGGTTTTGTGTCTCCGTTGCATGCCTTTGCTAGGTCTTCGCTGAATGGTTGGAAGTATGGGCAGTAATTGCATAGGCGATCGGCGCTCGCTGGTATCAGTGACCAGAGATCTGGGCTGTTCTCGACGTCCACCGTCGCAAGCAACGAATAAACGTTATCGAGACGTTCTAACGCTTTGATCGCAACGCTTTCGTCGTAATCGTGTAGTTCCACATGCATGTCGTCGAGACTGCCCCCGGTAGGCAGGTAGACCAGAGCCACTTGATTGACTTCGGATCCGCTTTGTGCTTTGCCGTAGCCGTAGAGCTGTACTTGGACTAGCTGCTGTTGCGTCGCGCCTTCTTTGCGTCGCTTCTCTAATCCAGTGCTGCCTGTGGTTTTCCAGTCCATCACGATTCCGCGCCGCTTGTCGAAGAGGTCGACGGTTCCGGTGAGATTGGCACGAATCGTCACCTTCTGCTCGACTTCGTAATCTTCAAGTTTGGCGAAGATATCTGCTAGATGTGCATGGATCGCTGTTCCTACCTGCGCTGCCCAGTTGCCCCCACCCATCTCGTTTGG
>JACCDP010613321.1_pt1 | contig 32350 bp, 44 predicted proteins | sample 7445841 | NCBI WGS metagenome assembly JACCDP01 (sample SAMN15323441, study PRJNA562643) | freshwater metagenome | isolation source: river surface water | place: USA:Blue River Watershed | collected 2017-08-17 | reverse complement strand
ATATTGCAGAGAGGAGAACATGGGTAACTGGGATAAAGTCTATGTCATGTACATGGATCAGGTAGATGTTACATGGGATGGTGATCCTGTAACTGAGGAGAGAGTTATCTGGTCTTGTTATAACGAGCCAATGTCTTGGTCTGACAATGCAATGGAGGAGTTCTAATCATGCCAGTTTTACTTAGCAAAGCAAGCAAGATGCCCGGTAAATCATGGTCACTCCAAGCAGGGGAGACTTGCCCGGGGAGTATCAATAAGTATACTAAAGAAATTATTGAGGTGTGCAGTGACTGCTATGCAAAGACTGGTTTCTACAGGATGGCGAATGTTATCCAGCCACGACAGCATAACAGGAAGGACTGGAAGCGCATTGATTGGGCGGATGATATGGTCCAAGCCCTCGACACCGAACTGTGGTTCCGTTGGTTTGATTCAGGTGACGTTTACTCTGCTGCTCTCGCCCAAAAGATCTACGAAGTCATCCGCCGTACACCATGGTGCAATCACTGGATACCGTCTAAGTCTTACAGTATTCCCAAGATCAGGTACTGGCTGGATAGAATTAAGTCACTGCCGAATGCCAGTGTCCGGTACTCATCGCCTAGTACACACGGTGAGTACACCGAAGAGCATGGCTCTGTTGTCGTCCAGAATGTCTCAGACATGATACATAAACCTGGTGTAGTGCAGTGTGAAGCTTACACTAGAGGTGGTAAGTGTGGTCCTTGCCGTGCATGTTGGGATAAGTCTATCAATCTTATCGTGTATCCTTTGCACACACCAAAAAAGAAGATCAATCTCAATGTTAATCGTGTCAAATCTGTGGTGTAACCATGGCATATACTAAACATACGATTGAACTTGTCCGTCAGTTACGCTCGGATGGGTTGTCTTATCAGAAGATCGGTGACAAGTTAGGTCTTACGAAGAACCAAGTACTAGCCCTTGCCTATAAACATATCCATAAGATCAACAGGCATGAGGTCTACAGGGACAGGGATAGGGTGAGAGCTAGTGCCCTAGCCGACAGGGAGCTAAGGCCCTCAGTGGCCTTCGTAAGCGGTTTAAACGATACTTGCTTTTACGTTGTATCTAATCGGAGGATAAACCTATGTCTGTAAATAACGAGAGTGTTATCTTAAATGATAACAGGGACATTCATATCGTCTGTCTCCATACCCGGGATATCACCACGATTGTAGAGGGTCTTGACTATAAGCTGTACATGATGGATCAGGAGCTACACTATTATACAGAGGAACCGGGGCCTGAGTACTTCAAACTGGTGGATCTAAGGGACTTCCTTTTGACCTTTACAAGTTCAGGGAATCGAGTATAATCTTCTTGTCCCCACCGGGTGGAGTACTAGTATAACATATAGTATATCCTATGGTCTACCTAGTGGGTTAACATATGGATGGATTAAATCCAGAGGAGGATCTTATGGTTGGACTAAGCAAGTTTATCTTTATCATGAGTATCATCACCAACGAAGGTGATTTACAGATGAAGGCGTATGATGTAGAGAAGTGTCCTGATGTCCAGTCTTTTGGCTCAGAGATGGAGAAGCTTAGGAAGGAAGGGCAGTTCATCAATTGGAATGCACTGTGTCTTGAGCGCGGGGTAAAAGGGGAGTCTATTAATCATGATTAAACCTGAGATGATCCCCGACGTTTCGGTAGAGGCGGCTGCGAGGGCGATTGGTGAATACTACACTAGCAAGGAATGGTTTGAGATTGCCAGAGGTTCAAGGGACGTTTGGCACAACGCAGCCCGCGCCGCACTCTCCGCAGCCCTCGCAGCATGGCCGGGGGTTGACTACCGCCCCGGCGCGCAGGTCACAAAGACATGGCGCGATCCCGGCAAAATCATCCTCCCCTTGCCTCAGGAGAAGAGCGATGGGCGTGATTGAGTATTTTCGGGGTTTGACCCGCCACGACATAGACGCAGATCGTGTGCTCCAGTCACCAGTCGGCACGCTGGAACACGCCATCGTCGCAGGCATTGACAAGGACGGTAACGAGTATTTCGCGTCATCATACGGGAGTGTAGCTGAGACGCTGTTCATACTGGAGAGAATGAAGAAAATGTTGCTGGAAACACGCGATGATTGACCCGAAAAAGACCTACAAGACCCGCGATGGCCGCGAGGTTCGCATCTATGCGGTGGATGTGAAGGACAGTTGTGGGTACACGGTTCACGGTGCGGTGCTTTTTGAAGGGGATTGGTCTGCCGAAACATGGCAGAGCGACGGTTCCTACGACAAAATCAGAAACATTGACGGGTCTACCTTTGACCTCATCGAAGTGAAGCCACGCATCCAGCGCGAGGTGTGGGTGAATGTGTATCGTGACAACAAGTGTGGCGCGTATGCGTCTCGTGAAATGGCTGACGCTTGCTGCGCTATGGACCGCATCGCCTGTGTGAAGCTGGTCATCGACTGCGAGGAAGGGGAGGGCTTGTGATGGATGACATCTGCTTCGACAAGTGCATGCGCTGTGACGCGGTGATCGTATCAGACGCAACGGCTGTGGCTGCACTCAAGGCTGACAACGAGAAGCTGCGGGCGGTGGTGGAGAGCAGGAATGTGCAGTTTCAAAGATACGCACGGAACATGGAAAAGGAACTGAACGAGGCAGCCGATGAACTTGAACGCCTCACCTCCGAGAACGAGAAGCTGCGGGCGGCGCTGCGGGATGTGCTGAGTTATGTATCACCGGGGTTTCCCATACCAGTTACCATCTACGATAACGCCCGCGCCGCCCTACAGCAGGAGGTGAAGTGATGGAGTGGCAGCCGATTGAGACAGCGCCACACACCGGCATGGGGCCGTGGATGCTGCTGGGGCACGCTACGAAAAAGTGGGTCCGCATGGGCTGGTATTACGCGGCTTGCCGGAAATGGTACTACAGCGGCACCAGCGAGCGCACGCAGTACGCAGAGGTAGAGGGCGATGCGCCCACCCACTGGATGCCGCTTCCCCCGCCGCCACGGGAGCCGAAGCCATGACCGCTGACCGCCGTGCCGCGCTGGTTGAGCGAGTGGCCGACATCATCTCAATGGTCTACGAGAGCCACGGGATCATCGACGTTTCCAATGGCGTCATCGACCTAATCCGCGCCGAGACGCTGGAGGAGGCTGCGAGGGTGGCCGAGCGTGAAGGCGTTCATTTGGAACTCAACGTCTACGACGGCGGACCTGAGTGGTATCGCCACGGCAAGCGCATCGCCGCCGCCATCCGTGCATTAAAGGAGAAAAACATAATGACACTAAATAATAAAAAGCTTATGATAGATCCACCGAATGGTTGGGCCTACGGATTCCCAAAGATTATACCTGAGGAACACCAGAACAGAACACTCGAATGGCTGGTAGAGAATGGGTATCCTCAGAAGGAGATTGACAAGCTAGGTAATCACTTCTATTGTAGGTATTGGAACATACCATAGGTGATAAATGAGATGCCATATCTGCAATAAGGATTGCCCTGATGGAGAAATAAAACTGGAGAAAAAGCATGGTAAGATTCAGTTCTCGCCATGCTCTGACTGTGCTAACGTGATACAGAAGACAGTACTGATGAAAGAGATTGAGGATGAAGAAGCACCAACCGTGCCCTTGTGGGACTTCGAGTGACGGGCTGTACGATTACGGTGATCACCAGTACTGCTTCGTATGCAATAAATACTTCAAAGGAAGTGAAGAGATGACGAACATGAGTAATACCCCTGTCCTCATGAAGGGTGAACTAGCCTCTATTCCAGAGAGGAAACTAAACAAGAAGACGGTAGAACTTTACCGTGTCCTACAGCAAGATGGTAAGCAACTCTATCCTTACTATAAGGACGGTAAACTTATTGCTGTCAAAACCAGACTCCCTGATAAGGCAGGCTTTCCATGGGCTGGATCTCCGGGTCAGGTTGAACTCTTTGGACAGAACTTGTTCCCTCAGGGTGGTAACAGTATTACTATTGTCGAAGGTGAGCTTGATGCCCTGTCTGCATACCAGATGCTGAATGAACCTGTCGTATCCGTATGCTCTGCGAGTACTGCTGTCTCTGATCTTAAGCGGAACTATGAATGGGTAAACTCTTTTAAGCGTATCGTCTTTGCCTTCGATAATGACAAGGCAGGTCAGGAGGCACAGGGTAAGTGCGCCAGTCTCTTTGATCCTAAGAAGGTCAGGATCATGAAGCTGTCCCAATATAAGGATGCTTCTGATTACCTTGTCAACAACAGCATAAAGGAATTTTATGAACAGCACAGAACAGCCGGACCTTTCACCCCTGATGGTATCGTCTCCGGGTCAAGCATCTATGATTTACTCCTCCGAAAGCCTGAGTATGACTCTGTTAACTACCCATGGGATGGTGTCAATGACTATACCTATGGACTCAGGACTGGAGAACTTGTTACTGTCATTGCTGGAACAGGCGTTGGAAAGACACAGTTCCTCCGCGAGCTAGTCTATGGCTTGCTCCATACGAGTAAAGCCAACGTCGGTGTCCTCTTCCTTGAAGAACCTATCAGGGATACTGGCCTTGGCCTGATGTCTGTCCATGCTAACAAAAGACTGTACCTCCCTGATGCGGAGTACACTAAGGAAGAGTTCGATGAAGCTTACGAAGCGACTGTTGGCTCTGGTCGTATCTTCCTTTACGATAGTTTTGGATCAAACAGTATTGACAGGATCTTGGGTACTATTCGTTATCTTGTTCGTGCATTGGATTGCAAGTACATCGTTTTAGATCACATCAGTATTGTCGTCTCAGACCAGAGCAACGGTGATGAGCGTAGGGCACTCGATGAGATTGCGACTAAGCTTAAGACCTTGACTGTTGAACTCTCCGTCTGTATCATAATGGCCGCTCACCTTAGGAGGCAACCGAATGGTCAGTCACATGAAGAGGGTGCTGTTGTTAGCCTCAGCGACATCCGGGGTACTGCTGGGATTGGGCAACTTAGTAATATTATTCTTGGTCTTGAGAGGAATACTCAGGCAGATGATCCTGCCGAGAGGCACATCGTCAGGGTCAGGGTTGTAAAGAACAGGTTCAGTGGTATGACAGGACTAGCTACTCACCTCCGGTATCATACAGATTCCGGTAGGCTTATCGAAGAACAGCCGGATACCCCGGTCAACAGTGAAGGAGATGACGATGGGAACTAAGGTTAATATTCCAGTATACATTGACTGCTACCTTACAGAGGAAGGTATCGGGGTTTATGTCTCAACAGAAAGTGATGGGTTCTCTGAGACTGTAATCTCTTTTAAGGATCTCATGAAGGATTACCTAGAGATGTACTGTGTACCCAGTTCTCCTCCGACTATGCACGATGAGGATAGGGTAAGAGTTACGGAAGTATGTAACAATCTCCTATCTGCAATTGATTACCTGAGAAAGTTGGAGCATGACACTGGCACATGGAAGCCCAAAGATAGTCTGGGATATTGAGACAGATTCTCTTACCCCTACGAAGATCCATCTCTTGGTTGCTAAGATTGTTGGGAAGGACGGATACTATATCTTCAGAGACAAAGATACCTTTCGAGAGTTTTACGATATGTACCCCGAAGCAGAGTACATTGGACACAACTCGATATCTTTTGACTCATGGGTTCTGTCCCAACTGTGGGGAATATCTATACCAGTATCTAGACAAACCGACACTCTTGTTTTGTCTAGGTTGTCAGACCCCACTATGGACGGACACTCCCTTAGTTCGTGGGGTGAACGACTTGGCGAAAGAAAACTAGAGTACAAAGATTTCTCTGAGTACTCTGAGGAGATGAAGGTCTATTGCAAACAGGACGTAAAAGTCACAGAGAAACTGTACAAATATCTTAGTAAGATCTTGTTCTGTTTCTCTCAGGAGTCTATCCGTCTTGAGCATTGCACTCAATACATCATACAAGAACAGGTCCGTAATGGTTTCCTTCTTAACAAAGAAGTAGCTACACGGGTCTACGTCGAAGCACTACAAGAAGCTAACCGTATTGAGAGTGCAATAGTCCAATACTTTCCTCCGATTGTAGAAGAGAGGTACTCTGAAAAGACAGGTAAAAGATTAAAGGATAAGGTAGAGTACTTCAATCTCGGTTCTCCCCTCCAGATTGTTAAGCGTCTTGATGAACTGGGGTGGAAGCCTACCGTGCCTACAAAGACAGGAAAGAGTTGGAAGATATGTCAGGAGAACCTTGACTCTATTCCAGATCACATGCCTGACGGTACTCCAATGCCAGAGTGTATCAAAGATCTTAAGAAGTGGAAAATCCTTGAGACAAGATGGAAGACTGCAAAAGACTGGCTTGACAGAATGGACGGAGATGGAAGAGTCCACGGACAAGTTATCGTACCCGGAGCCTCAACCCACCGTGCCACACACCATAACCCTAACATGGCAAACATCCCCTCTATCACATCAGAACGTGGCCTATCTGGATTATTTGCGTACGAATGCAGAGAGGCTTGGACTGTCCCCTCAGGATTTAGTCTGGTTGGAACAGATGCTGCGGGAATACAACTTCGTGTACTCGCCCATTACATGAACGACCCTGAGTACACGAAGACATTGCTTACAGGCGACATCCATACCTTTAATCAGAAGGCACTGGGTGAACACTGTAAGGATAGACCTACGGCTAAGACCTTTATCTATGCTTGGCTGCTGGGTGCTGGTCAGGCCAAGGTAGCACAGATTCTAGGCTGTACAGTTAAGCAAGCAGGGGATGCTATGGATAACTTCCTCAGATCAATTCCTGCATTAAAAGAACTAAAGCGTAAAGCCTCTATGGCAGCACAGCGTGGGTATCTTGTTGGTCTAGACGGAAGGCGGATTAAGATTGAGTCAGAGCATAAGTCTCTCTCCGTCTACCTCCAAGGTGGTGAGACAGTTATCATGCGTATGGCTAACATGCTCTGGTATAACGAAGCGAAGAAGGAGAAGATAAAGTTCAAGCAAGTTGTATGGGTACATGACGAATGGCAAACAGAAGTGGAGACAGTAAGTGCAGAAGATCTAGGCAAGCTACAGGTCAAGGCCATCCAAGATACAGGCCAGTACTTCAAACTGAACTGCCCATTGGACGGAGAATACAAGGTAGGAAATAACTGGGCTGAAACACATTAGCCCTTGACTTCTACAAGAACAGTGGTAATATATAATTCTAATCAACTGGAGACTACACTAATGGCTACTGCTACGAAGACTATTTCTGGTGAGTTCCGCACCAAGGTTTACTTCGCTCATGTTCAGGAGCCGTCTCAGTACGGCAACTACGAGGTTAACCTTGCTGTTACCCCGGAGATTGAGAAGAAGCTTATTGAACTGCGCCTTGATAAGAAGATCAAGGATGGCAAGGAGCGGATCAATGACGGTGGTAAGTATCTTACCCTGCGTAACTCTGCCGTGGATCTTAAAGGCTTTGAGTCCGAGATGGTTGTCATTGACCAGAACGGTAAGCGCATGAAGGAACTTGTCGGTAACGGTTCTGAGTGCATCATCTATTGGCGCTCTTATGATACACCGAAGTATGGCAAGGTCATCAAGCTTGGCAAGATGATTGACTGGGATGAAGAAGGTAAGAAGAAGAAGTTCGGGGCTATGAAGGTACTTGAACTGGTTAGTTATAACAAGCCTTCTGGTGAGTTCGATGAAGCCCTGACTGAAGAGGAAGATCCGTTCCCTCCGAGTGAGAACCTGAAGGCTAAGGCCCGGGATGTTACCTTTGAAATTGAAGACTAACAATGGCTGAGAGTATGCCGGACTACAGCCCTCAGGAAGACCTAGACTACGATATGTACTACCATCCTGAGGAGTTCAACAACAAGGGGGATTCTGTGGAGTCCCCCTCCCACTATAACACTGGCACAGTCGAGTGCATTGACTACCTAAAAGACAACATGCCATTCGAGGTATACCTTGGGTACCTTGAAGGGAATACGAAGAAGTACCTTCACCGTTGGAGGTACAAGAAGAAGCCTCTTGAAGATCTGAAGAAAGCGCAGTGGTATCTCAACCGTCTTATAAAGGAACTTGATGATGGAACCTAAGTCTTTGACTCTTGATGCCTACCAGAGCTTGGCTCTTGATACTCTGATGTATAACACAGAGGAACACCTTACCTATGGCCTTGCTGCTGAGGTTGGTGAGCTTATGTCCCTGATGCAGAAGAGAGCCCGCCATGATCCTCGCTATTGGGATGAGGAACTTGATGAGTTCTTTGGTGATAATACTACTTCCTTGTTCTACGAGAAGATGTTCTCTGAGATGGGTGATGTCCTCTGGTACCTTGCTTGTCTTGCTCACTACCATAACTTTAGTCTCCAAGCTATTGCCAACTACAATCTCTCGAAGCTTGGTATTCGGAAGGCTGAGGGTAAGATTCAAGGTGATGGAGACAACAGGTGAAGAAGAGATTTGTAATCTTCTCTAAGCCTAACTGCCCTTACTGTGACGAAGCAAAGCGAATGATAGACTCCTATGATGAAGCTTACTTTGAGTGGGATATCTCTGAAGATGGGTTTGCTAAAGGCTTCCTGATCCAATCAGGATTTACTACAGTACCTCAGGTCTACTTCAATGGTAGACACATCGGTGGAAAAGAAGAACTGGAGAATTTCCTTGGCCTCAATTAACTCTCTTGCAGACGATATCTATCGCCTCCTTGAAGAGGGGGCTGATAAGGATATCACGGCAGAGTCTCTTGAGTTTGGTCACCGTTTGTCTAAGCTCATCCAAGATAGGCTCCAGCCTAAGACAGAGAAGCGTACGCTGAGGATGTCTAACGTAGGCAAGCCTGATCGTATGCTCTGGTATGAGTGCAATCCCTCTGTCCAGAAGGAAGAGTTCAATGGACCTACCTATCTTAAGTTTCTTTACGGAGATCTTATTGAGGAGATTGTACTGTTTCTTGCCGAGGTTGCAGGGCATACTGTCCGTGATAGGCAGAGAGAAGTTACTGTTAATGACATCGTTGGTCACATTGATGCTGTCATTGACGGTGTACTCATTGACGTAAAGTCTACATCCCCCCATTCTTTTAAGAAGTTTAAGGATGGTACACTAAGGAATGATGATCCCTTTGCCTATATCCCTCAGCTATCGGGCTACCTCCATGGCACAGGGATGAAGCATGGTGCTTACGTTGCTGTAGATAAACAGAACGGGTACATCACTGTAATGCCACTGGAGGATGAGGATAGTGTTGACATACAGAAGCGTATCGAACACATTAAAGAGGTTGTCGCCTCTGAAGATCCTCCTCCTCGCTGCTTCTCTCCTGAACCTATGGGTAAGTCCGGTAATCTTAAGCTTCCTGCTGGTTGTTCTTACTGTCCTTTTAAGCTTGAGTGCTGGAAGGACGCTGGATTGAGGAAGTTCATTTATAGTACAGGACCAGTATGGATGACCCATGTCGAGAAAGAACCGGAAGTCCCCGAAGTCGAAGTCTAGTTGTCAAAAGTGTAACGCTGAGTTTATACCTAGAAGGTACGAACAAAAATATTGTTCTGACAGATGTAGATGGAACAGTATAAGCCCTGAAAAAAGAAAAGCTAAACGTAAACGGTGGCTAAAAAGAAATGGAAAGAAATATGTCCAAGAGTACAACAAAAAGAATAAACGAAAGCTTTTAGAATTGAACTACTCTTGGAGAAAAAAGAATCCAGAAGCTTCTAAGCTAACTGCTAGAAAGACTCTGCTAAAAAGAACCTATGGTATTACTCTAGAACAATATGAAGAAATTCTACAAAAGCAAGACTATAGATGCGCTGTCTGTAAAAGACACAGGGATGAGTTTACTAAGAACCTTGCTGTAGACCATGATCATAAGACAGGCGAAATTAGAGGAGCGTTGTGTACTCACTGTAACAGAACTATCATTGGTAGAAACAGAGATGCAGAAATCTTTATGAATGCCTATAAGTATTTACTTGGTCCTTTTACAGGATGGATAGCACCAAAACAAAAACGTAAAAAGAAAAAGAAATAACTACTAGCTCTTGTAATGGCCGCGCCTTCTAAGCGACTGGTGCATAAATGGATAATGTAGGTTCGAGTCCTACCAAGAGCGCCAGCCCTGTTAGTTAAATGGCATAACTTCAGTTTTGTAATCTGAAATTGTGGGTTCGATTCCTACACAGGGCACCATTAATTAGGCGCATGTATGAAATACTTTCTTGCAGTGCTTGCCTTAGTCAGTATCAGTACAGAGTCTCTTGCAGCAAAAGCTTCATGGTATGGACCGGGATTTCATGGAAAGAAAACAGCAAGTGGAGAAATTTTTAGCCGTCACGCACTTACTGCTGCTCATCCTAATCTTCCTTTTCGGACTCGCGTCAGGGTATGTCATAGGAGTAAATGCGTCAAGGTCAGGATCAACGACCGTGGTCCCTTTGTCAAAGGAAGATCTATTGATCTGTCCGAAGCAGCAGCCAAGGCCATCGGGTGTAAAGGAGTATGCAGTGTGACAATAAGGAGGGTTAAATGAACGACTACCAGAATGACTACAAGGAAATGTACGAAGAACTGAGAGAGATGGTCAGACTTTACTTCGAAGTTAAGTTTGATGATGGTACTTTGTACGATGACGACGATGAGTACACCGAAGTTCTTGAAGACATCGAAGTTGACCTTTGCCTTATGGTTGGTCTAATTAGCGAGGAAGATCTTGACGAAGACGCATCTGATTATACCTGATCCACATGCTACACCGGGTGAGGATCTGTCTCGGTTCACTATGCTAGGCAAACTCATCGCCAGCGTAAAGCCTGATACAGTTATCTGCATCGGTGACTGGGCTGATATGCCTAGCCTCTGTTCCTATGACCGTGGGACAAAGGGCTTCGAAGGTAGGCGGTATAAGAAGGACATCGAAGCTTCTTGTCTTGCACAAGAGATGATGTTTAAGCCTATCCGTGAAGCTAAGAAAAAGCTCCCACGGTTTATCATGACAACGGGAAACCATGACTATGGTAGGATTGAAAAGGCTATCCAGAAAGATGCTGTCTTGGATGGAACCATCTCCGTACAGGATCTACAATACGAAGACTTTGGCTGGGAAGCTTATCCTTTTCTGGAACCTGTTGAAGTCGATGGTGTATATTACGCTCACTATTTCCCAACGGGGGTCATGGGTAGAGCTACAAGCGGTGAACATCAAGCGTATACCCTACTCACCAAACAGTTCGTTTCCTGTACGCAGGGTCACACTCACACTAGAGATTTCGCAGAGAGGACTGGACCTGATGGACGACGACTTATGGGTCTAGTAATCGGCTGTTACATCGACAGGAAGCATGACTACGCAGGAGAAGCCAACAAGATGTGGTGGCCCGGAGTTGTTATTAAGAGAGGAGTCCAGCATGGTATGTACGATCACGAATGGGTTAGTATGGACCGTATCAAGAACGAGTTCGGCTAATGTCTTTTGAACTTAAGCAACTTATCCTTGACAGGTTCTCCCTTCTTGATCTTGTAGAGATTCTTGACATAGACTTGGAAGAGTTCTATGATAGGTTTGAAGACATCATCTTAGCTCAACTAGACAAACTTAAAGAGATCGACAATGGGCTGGAGAAAGAAAACTTTTCAGAAGAAGATTAAGAACAGGAACCCGTATGCAAGGGAGTTGACTGAGGACAAATACAGACAACGAATAAAAGAATCCGATAAAGAATACACCAGACAAAAGTTAAGGATCAATGATGTATACGAATACGAAGACTCTGCCGACTGACTACCAAGCCATGATTCACAAGTCTAGGTACTCCCGGTGGATCGAAGACCAGAACCGCCGTGAGTCTTGGGAAGAGACTGTCGATAGGTTCATGGATAATGTTGTTCAGCCTAAGCTGGACGATGTTGCTACGTTTAAGGATATCCGTAATGCTATCCTCAACCTTGAGATCATGCCCAGTATGCGGGCTATGATGACGGCTGGTCCTGCCCTTGCACGGGATAACACCTGTGCCTATAACTGTTCGTATCTTCCTGTCGATGATATGAAGTCCTTTGATGAGGCTATGTTCATCCTCCTCTGCGGTACTGGTGTAGGCTTCTCTGTCGAGCGTCAGTATATCAGTAAGCTCCCTGAGGTACCTGAGAAACTCTTCGAGTCTCAGACGACTGTCGTTGTCCAAGACAGTAAGGAAGGTTGGGCTAAGGCTCTCCGTCAGGTCATCTCTCTCCTGTACTCTGGTGAGATTCCTAAGTGGGACATGAGTAAGATCCGCCCTGCTGGTGCTAGGCTTAAGGTCTTCGGTGGTAGGGCTTCTGGTCCTGAACCTCTTGACCAGCTCTTCCGCTTCGTAGTCCAGATCTTTAAGAACGCCTCTGGTAGGAAGCTCAATAGCCTTGAGTGCCATGACATTATGTGTAAGATTGGTGAGGTTGTTGTCGTCGGTGGAGTCCGTCGCTCTGCCATGATCTCTCTGTCTAACCTCTCTGATGACCGGATGCGTAACGCTAAGACTGGTCAGTTCTGGGAGACGAATCCTCAGCGGTCATTGGCTAACAACTCTGTAGCCTATACTGAGAAGCCTGATGCTAGTACATTCCTTCATGAATGGGCCAGCCTCGTTGACTCTGGTACTGGTGAGCGTGGTATGTTCTCCCGTGTAGCAGCACAGCGTCATACGGCTAAGAATGGCAGGCGAGACTCTGATCATGAGTTTGGTACAAACCCTTGCTCAGAGATCATCCTCCGTCCGTACCAGTTCTGTAACCTTACTGAGGTTGTTGTACGTGCTGAGGATAAGCTTGTAGACATTGAACGTAAGGTCAAGCTTGCTACTATCCTTGGTACTATCCAGTCTACGTATACTTACTTCCCTTACCTTAGGAAGATCTGGACAAAGAACACTGAAGAGGAACGACTCCTTGGTGTTAGTCTTACTGGTATCATGGACAACGATGTCCTTAATGGTTCTAACCCATTCGGTCAGCTTCCCGCTGCACTGACTGCACTGAAGAACGCTGCTATTAAGACTAACGAGGAATGGGCTAGTAAGCTGGGTATTCCCCAGTCTGCTGCTATCACCTGTGTCAAGCCTTCTGGTACAGTATCACAGCTTGTTGACTCTGCCTCTGGTATCCATCCCCGGCATAACGCTTATTACATCCGTCGTGTCCGTGGAGATAATAAAGATCCGATTACCCAGTTCATGAAGGATATGGGTATTCCCAACGAGCCTGATATTATGAAGCCTGACCATACGACAGTGTTTAGTTTCCCGGTGAAGGCTCCTGAGGGTGCAGTTACCCGGCATGACTTTACTGCACAGGAACACCTCACCCTCTGGAAGATCTATGCTGAGTTCTGGTGTGAGCATAAGCCTTCTATTACTGTCTCTGTCAAGCCTGATGAATGGGTTGGAGTAGGTGCATGGCTGTACGATAACTTTAATATTGCTTCTGGTCTGAGCTTCCTTCCTCACTCAGATCATATCTATAAGCAAGCCCCGTATGAAGACTGTACTGAAGACGATTACATCCAGCTTCTCCACCAGATGCCTCAGTCTATTGACTGGTCTAGGCTGTCTGAGTACGAGACTGAGGATACGACTAAGGCTAGCCAGACTGCGGCGTGTACAAGTGGTGCCTGTGAAATTGTGGATCTTGTCTGATGAGTGATGAAGATAAGAAGATCATTAAGCTAGTCACAAAAGATAAACCCCCGGAGGAAGACCCGGGGGTTACACCTAACCAGATGTTGGAAGAGGCAAAGGATAAATACGATAACCTTATCCTCATCGGTTGGGAAGGAGATCACTTCAAACTCTCATGGTCTGAAGACTTTTCTCCTGAGGAAGTTTATGTCTTGCTGGAGATAGCAAAAGACAGGCTGATGAACAGACTGTACAGCTTCTAAAAGTTAACCCCGGGGATGACCCGGGGTTTTTCTTTAGTTGTCTCTCTGGTATCTGGTCAGAGGTCTTGTCTTCTTTCTAGCCACGGGCTGTGCCTGAGGCTGAGACACAGAAGGTCTAAGTCTAGGCTTAGGAGGAACAGGAGTCTTCTTCTTATTACCCTCAGCAATTTTTCTCTGGTCTACTGGCGCAACCTTGCTGACACCCATAGCTCTTGCTGCACCGGGACGAGCTTCGCCCCAGACTGTAGATCTGACCTTGGCCTTAGCCATAGAGGCAGACGAAGAACCCTGACGGGATCTAGGACCGCCCCCTCTATTACCCTTCATAAGAGGGCCAGAGGGCTTGTCAGAGCCTCTTCCTGCTTCTGTAGTCATACTCACCAGCATAGCGGCAGGGCCACCTACGCCCCTCCACAGGCCCTTAGCGATGGTCCCTGCCATCGAAGTACCAGCACTAGGCTTGGGACCAGACAGAAGCTTAGGTCTATCGCCAAGAGGCACAACCTTAGGCTTAGTCACAGACCCCTTACTACCCTGACCCATCTTGATAGAGTCGCCTGAGTACTGCCTACCAGTAACTCTAGGCTTTTCAGTACGGGTAACAGCACCACCCTTGGTACCCTTATAGGGTCTGTTCCTAGCCTCACCAGTTCTTTCAGTAAGAGTACCAGACGGGGCCTTCTTACCAGAAGCCTGAGTCTTACCCTTAAGCATCTGGGATCTCATATCACCCGGCTTAAGATCCTTTGCTGGTCTTTTAGCTGGAGTTTTCTTTCTAGGTGCTGCCATCTTACTTACCCTTCTTCTTCATGGCCTTCTTCATAGGCTTCTTCATATCGTTCATCTTATTCTTTTCTGCGCCCTTCTTCATAGGCTTCTTATACATCTGACCCTTACCCGGCATAATAGAACTCCTTCTTAAATCACCAGTGTTGGTTGTTTTCATCATCTAAGACAACTCACTTTTTCTTTGCTGTCTTAGCAGCTTGCTTAAAGGCTTTATCCGTGGGTGCGCCTTTCTCACCCTTCTTCCTCATCTTCTTACCAGCCTTACGCTTGGCCCAGATGTTAGCATACAACCCCTTAGCCATGTCTTTTCTCCTCTGCGATAAAAGCTTCGATCCACATCTTACACAAAGGGGATCTGACTACATCATTTATAGTGAACTCAATAATCGGTACCGGAAGACAATGCTTCTTCACCATCATGATTGTTTTACTAAGACCTGATGTCTCATGAATATCTGACTGAGAGACATCCCCGTTAAGTAGAACCTTAGAGTTCTCACCGATTCTTGTCAGGAACATTTTCATCTCATGAGGTGTCGTATTCTGTGCTTCATCAAGAATAACAAAAGCATTCTCGAATGACCTACCTCTCATAGTCTCGAAAGGTACAATCTCAATATTCTTGTTCTTGATAGCAATCTCTACAACCGCAGGGGTGAGAGTCTTATTTAAGACATCAAGGACAGGAGCCATCCAAGGTGACATCTTCTCTTCTAGTGTACCGGGGAAATAACCGATAGACTTACTAGCCCCTACGTTAGGCCTTGTTAGAATAATCTTATCAATAGTCTTTGTCTGGTAAAGACTAGCAGCAAAGACTGAGGCAATAAATGTCTTACCTGTTCCTGCTGGCCCTAAGACAATGACTTGCTCACTGTTCTTAAGAGCTTTAATATATTCCCCCTGCATCTGTGTCTTAGGCAGTAGAACAATAGGGGGTTTACTCTGGTCAAACTTGGAAGGCTTTCTTCTTGAACCTTCCTTCTTCACTTTAGCCATACAAAATTACCACTTCACCTTATCCGCCCAATAAGCCGCACTCATCTTACCCTTACTGATATTCTTGGCATGTCTAGCTTTGAAAGATTCTCTACGCTTACGGTAGGACTCAGACTCTCCTGCCTTCTTAGGTGAACCAGATACACCCTGCTGACCAAACCGGATAAGCTTTACCTTGCTACCTTCCTTAGCTAGAACAGCATGAGACTTACTAGCATTCGGTGTTCTCTTAGGCTTGTTATACCCAGCGAACTTCTCTCCTCTATACTCAATAGCCATTTTAATAATCCCACATGTTAGTTTCTTTAGGTGCTTCTTGATTGTACTCAGGTGGCTTAGTCTCTAGTTCATTTAACCTTCTAGTATACTCAGCTTCAAAGTTAAACTTTGTTTTAAGAGCAGCCCATGTACCTCCAAGGTAGCTCCTAATATAAGTTGTTGTTCCGCTCTGAAGATCCTTTTCAAGATCTCTTTCTTCTCCTGCTTTCCTTGAAGCTTGAGCATACCTTTCTTTTGCTAGAAGCCATGCACCAATCTCTTGGTTAGCAGGACTGAAGTCTTTCAAATCATACTTCTTAGACAGATAGTCCCATGTCTGCTTCGTAATCTGAAATCTACCAGCAGCCGTACTTGGACCAGCTTCAGTTCTCATACCGATAATATTAGGGTGCTTAGAGTAGTCCTCAAAATAAGCAGGGGCACCTTCTATACCCTTACCAAGACCAACAATAATGTTGTAAGCCCTGTCCCTATCGGTTCCCTCAGCCTTAGAGATAGACCCAAGGAAGGCTTTAGCATAGCTAGGTCTAGCAGGATCTTCCGATAAAGGAGTGCTTGGCCCGATATCAGGCAAGCCTTCAGTCTCCTCAGTAATAGGAGGAGTCGTCTCTTCTTCCTGCTTTGCTGCCTCTGCTTCCTGTGCTTTCTCAGCCTGTCCTTCTTTTACATCGTTGACAATACCTTCGATTGCCCTTGCAAGACTAGAGACATCAAGGGTAGAGACATCCTGACCAGAGGGCTTAATAGTTTCACTAGCCCCTATATCACCAATCTCTTTCTTAAAGACCTCTGCCATTAGGGTCTATTCCCCTGAACAATCCTTGCACGGGGCGGGACTTGAAGCTCTTCAGCTCTTCTTCTGATCTCAGTAGGAGCCATCTCTTCAAGAGACTGTTCTGTACCAGAGAAGAGACTTGGAATCCTAGCAAGAATAGTCGAGTGAGCATTAGGCTTCTCTGAAGCACCGGGGATCTTCAAGCTAAACTTAGCCAGTGTCTGAAGAGAGTCGATACCATCCTTTACATTACTGTATTCATTCCCAGAAATAATAGCAGACTTATCAAAGACACTTGTATAGTCTTCCATAACAGCCCAGAATGTTTCCTGAGTATAAGGCTTATCGCCGAAGACACCATACTTTGTCAGGGACTTTTGAATATAAGGGTTCTTCGAAACAGTCTGAGGATTAAACGATCCTGTGATATTTCCATTAGGATCGGCCTTAAAGACAAAAGGATTAGGAAGATCGTTACCCATAGCTGTTCTGTTAATGATATCAAGGTTAGCTTTAACCTTTGCAATCATTCTATCCGCTGTAATAGCAGACATATTCACCATCTTATTGTACATATCCGGTGCATTCTCAGGAGACTTCTTTGCCAATGCTTCAGCAAAGACAAGAGCCTGACCACCAAACATATTATCAATAACCTTTTTTGTTAAAGTATTTCCCTGAGGATCTAACGCATTATCAAAGAAAGAATATCCGTAGGCAAAACCCTTAAGAGTTGTATTAACAGACTCAGGATTATAATTAGCGATCCTTGCCGGGTTCTTCATGTCCTCACTAATCAAAGCCAAGACATTGATTTTTTCCTGATCTCCAAGGCGCATAGCACTCTGAACAGACTCTACCGAGTAAAAGGGAAGCCTCTTCTGAACTGTCGTCGGAGAATCATCAGGCCCTTCGACACCGGGATTATATGTAGCATTAGGATCAGCCTTAGGAGAAGGACCAAACATACCATAGCCTCCCTCCATTTGCTTCTTAATGATCTCAGCAGCAGCGGGCCTACCACCCGACAGATCAAACAGGATGATAGAACCTTCAGGAGAGTTCAAAGCAGGACGCATACTAGGCGGGAACATATCAAACATTCTAAGAGTTTCTTCAGCTTGCTTGGCTGTAAGAATCTTCTTATTATTTTCTGACATATTCTTTATAAACGTCAGCTTCTCAGTAATACCAGCAACGGCTCTGTCTTCTTCTTCCTTTGAAAGGACAACTCCAGTCTGAGCGGCACCAACTCTTACCTTGTTTCTCACATCCTGTTCAAGCTTCTCAATCTTAGGGACAATGCTCTGGTATAGGGCATCACCCGTAAGACTGCTGTCACCGCTTGTATCAAGGATAGACAAGAAGTTTTTAGTATAGTCTGCCAGAAGCTTTTCATTTTCTACAATGACGTTTGAAAGGTATTGTTCTTTACCAAGCTCTCTTGAGATTTTGTTATTATTATAGGCTTCTTGAATCCGCAGATTTTTCTGCTTCTCCGTGTTTACTTCATAATACTTTGTCGTCATCAAACGCATGAACTCTTCCGTATCTCCTTTTGCCTCAGCCAAAGCTACGGGTAGATAAAGAGAGCCATCAGGGTCTTCCTTGGCAAACTTAACAACAGTCTCGTTCATAATCTGCTGTGCTGACTTCTCATCAAAGGGAGTCAGACCAGTAAAGTTCTCAAACTGTTTATTGATCTCATCCGAAGTTAGAGAGTAATTACCCTCAGCAGTTCTTCTAAGGAATCTCATCTGAGTCTCACGCTCAGTCGGATTCTCAATAGCATTGATCTTATTAAGATCGTAGTTAAGTCTTCTTCTTTCTTCAGACTTCTTATCTGCTTCTGATACCTTCTTAGGTTCAGTAATGTCTACGATAGACTGAAACAGGTTAGAGTAATCAATATTATCTGGCGCTCTCATACCACCAGACAAAGCACTTGCACCAACAGTGTTAATTTCAGGAGCAAAAAGACCAGCCATAGTTATTCCTTTTCAATCTTCTCAAGTTGTCTACCAAGCACGGACTGAATATTCTTTTGATCTCTCCTAAGGAGTTTCTCAGAAGTCGTCAGCAAACTAGGTTTAGTCAATCCTCTAACAGTAGCTCTCTCTGTCGGATCTAGAGGAGCAGTCAGGGCCATAATATCATTGTTAATTTTATTAGCAGATTCGTAATCACCTTCGTCAATGTACCCATCCATGACTTTGTTAAGTTCTTTGACACGGTTAGCAATAGAGTAGACAGCATCCTTTTCTTTCTTCAGAAGCTGCTGGATATCCCACTGAAGGGTTACTTCTTGGTACTGGACACCAAGAGCATTCCACATACCCTGCCAAGGAGACAAACCATCAGCCCTTGTCTCTCCTCTCTTGTCAATGTACTCCCCAAGCTTCCAGATGTAATAAGCCTGAACACCTTTATCGAATGTGCTAATCTCACGAAGGAGTTTAACAACATCAAAGTTAGCTACGTCAGGTTCACTTGTAAACCTAGAGTAGATCATCTTGATACCAAGATCACCAGTCTGCCAGAGGATAGACGTAGACGGACCGCCAATAACATCAATGAAGTTTTTATTAAAAATATCCTCAATGGTGCTTTCAAGGGCTGTACTAGGCGCTACTCTCTGAGACATACTGGTCTGTTCACCAACAATCTGAGACATCATACTGTCGAGAAGTCCACCCTGAAGGAATGTATAAGTATCCTTAGGGATATCTATTTCACCCTCATCCGCCAGAGTAGTCAATGCCCATGCACCAAACGGTACACCAGCAGCACCAAAGAGAAGTACCTGAGTCAAAGCAAGCCTAGCCTTCTCAGCAGCAGTAAAGTCCCTGCCAATTGTCATAGCCTCTACAGCCTTAGCCGTATAAGACTGCCACTGTGTAGCCAGACCAAGCATACCATTCTGCCAACCAGCAGCAGAAGCTCTTGTCATATTGAATGTCAGGGCCTCTACACGGTTATTCATGAAGAGATTAAAAACTCTGTTAGTCTCAGGATCATCAAGGTCTATAACACCATTCTTAAGCTTAATACCGGGCTTACGAAGGAACTCAATATAAGCTACATTCGTTGCCATACCTCGGGGAATACGCTCACCTTCTTTAAAGAAGAACGTAGACGACTCTCTCAAGTTACGGATAACACCTCTCGACAGACCCATTGTAGCCTTATTCTCATAGATGTTAGCTGTAGTATAGAAGAAGCCAGAGTCCTGATAGTATCTTGCAAGCTGGACAAACTGGTCTTCTGTAATACCCAGCATACCAGAGAGTCTTCTTCCAGCCAGACGGATAGCTACATCATTACCCGTAGCCATAGCAGCCCGCATAGGCCAGTAAGCAGCCGCTGCCTTAAACCCAAGGACAGGACTTACAGCAATGATATTCATCGCATGGAAAGACTGAAGGACCACCTGATTAGGGTTCCAGAAGCCAAGCTTCATGTGGAAAGCTGCGGCTCTCAGTGCCGTAACAGGGTCTTTACTTGTAATATTGAAAGTCTCTACCCCAGTCTTATCGAAGATAAAATCAGAGATACCCTTCATACCTCTCTCCCAAGCAAGGGAGACATCTGTATCTTCGTTAAGAGCCTGAAGGATTACCTTCTGTTCTCTCCTGAGTAGATCACCAGCCTTGCCAGCCTTGAACTGTGCATCTCTAATTTGGACATACAGTGGCTTTCTCGAAAGATCATCAAGGTTGTCGAGGAGTCCATGGTCTTTTGCACCCTTGATCAAACCTTCAATAGCATTAACGTAATAAGCTCTGCCTTGGTAGTAGTTAACTGACCTAGCAAAGTCTCTGGTAATAACCCGAGTAGGGTTAAGCTGCTTCATCTGGAAGTTACCATACCCGTAAATAACAGAGTTATCTGCCCCCTTCGTATACAGATCATCGAAGGTCTTAAACTTACCAGTAAAGTAGTTCTCAAGATTACCAATGCCTACCTCAGGTAGGTCATCTGTCTTATTCACAACCTCAAAGGGCTTGTCAATGTCGATATCAGCATTCTTAACAAAGGTTCTCAAATCATCCGCTGTTGTAATAGACGGGTCGAAGCCATTCCTCATAGCAAGGACAGCATTAATCATCGCATCATCCGTAGGATTACTACGGTAGACCCGGAAAACTTCATTAAGATCGTTGGCAATCTTCTTCAGTTCATCCGAAGTTCTACCAGCAGCAATAATCCGGGGGAGTTTGCTAAGAGTATTACCAGAAATATCCTGACCAAACCTACGCTGCATAATATACCCTTCAAGCTTCTGGCTATCACGGTAACCACCAGCAACAGGCTTCAGTACATCACGGTGGGTCAGAGGCTTAGACTTCTTCATAGATCCAGTAGCGTAATTAATAATCTCCCCATTAACTACAGGAGCATCTTCTATGTCTTCAAACTTATACAGGGTCTTCATCTTCCCGTTCTTCAGGAAGTCAGAAGCACTGATAAGCTTACCAGTATCATAGTCAAAGACATTCTTTACAGGAACATTCTTATCGCCCATCAGATTAGTGATCTGACCCTTGGGCAAAGCCTTCACAGTATAAAATCTCTGTCCATCAAAGCTACCACGGAAAGATTGAATAGCTTCTCTTGCCTTACCCTTCAGGATAATGTCCTGATTAATTCTTTGGACAAGATCCTGTGTCTTATACAGACTCTTATAGCCTTCAATAGTAGCCTCAGAAGCTTTCTTCTTTGTCAGCTTAAAGTACTCTGCTTTGAAATCATCAATGTTAAGCCAGTCAGTACCCTTCAGCTTAATGTCATTCAAGACGATATCTATTACATCAATGTCTTTTCTTGGAACCTTGTCTAGAACCTTGATAAGGGGTTCAAAGATCTGTGCTTCGATAGCCCCTGTCTTATTAACACCTGTTTTTTTCAAAGCAAGAAGACTCTTTGCAGATGTAACCTCAGGAGAAAGGAGAGCATTAAAGACACCATACTCTCTAAGGTCAGCAGGATTAATAGGATCAGCAAAGTTCTTCAATGGAAGATTTCTCTGGTAAGAGACAACCCACCCATCGCTTACGTTATTCGTGATAACTTCCTTTACCTCAGCGCCAAGCCCAAGCTCTTTATTAAGGACATTACCATACTTCTGTGCTTCAACAGCGGTAGCAAACTTACTACCATCTTTCTTACCGAGCATTACTTCAATGGCAAAGTTATCCATCTTGTCTGTGCTGACAAGCTTAAAGTCAGAGACATGGTTCTTAATACGCTTGTCTAGTTCGTCTACATACCTCTTACCAACTTCCTTTACCTGTTCAGGAGTGATATACAGATCTCTGTTCAAAGACAGAAACGTATCAAGGTAATCGTTATGGACTTCATTTTCTAGTGTAGGCTTAAGCGAAGGATGAAGACCTGTGTTACCCACTCTAGACACAGCCGGGGCTGAATGCTGGGCTATATTTGTAGCTGTATTAGAATTATTCAGGGCTGTAGACATAGCCTTATTAGCCGCTGGGGTACCAGAAGCAGCAGAAGCTACGCTAACAGCATCATCAGCAAACGGAAGAAGCTTAGAGATACGGGTAACAGGAACAACTCCAGCAATGTCCAATGCCAGATTAAAGCCTGTGTTTTCGTTATAAGCCCCATCCTTTAGTGACTGGACCTGTTGCCAATACCGGAAGGTGTTACCACCGAATAGACCAAGATCCTTCCATTCCTTCATATAAGTTCGGGCAAGGCCAAGAGCCTTCTGAGGATCTTCTTCAGTATAGATAGCGTTGAACTTTGTCCTGATATCAGAGACTCTATCCCACCCACCAAGGTCAGTCTCAAGGGCAGTTAGAACATTCTCAGCTACACCACCTGTCATACCATAGGCGATAACCCCAATGCCTGAAGAAATCAGACCAACCATACCCTCCTCAGGTGCAAGCTCCTGTGCTGCCTGATCAATGATAGCCTGAGTCCTAGTATACTTATCAACGTCAGAGATGACCGGATCTTTAACTGTCTCTGAAGATACAACAGGGTTATCAAGGACAGAAATAAGATCAATGTTCTTCTTATACCTGTCTACGGCTTCCTGAACCTTATCAGGGGTAAGCCTAGCGTTATAGATGCTGTCGAAGAGAACACCCATATCTCTAGATCCAGTAACAAGTCTCTTCTCTTCGTTAAGAGAAACAGTCCTATCAGTTTCTTCCAAAGGCTTATCATAATATGAAGACAGGGTTTCAGAGAGAAACTTACGATATCTCTCTGTCTTTACCTGTTCAGCTTTTACTACCTCTTCAGGAAAGTAATCAACAGGTTCCTGTTCTTCTTCACTGAAGAGTTTGTCAAATATGCTCATACTTACTTTCCTGTTGGAATCATCTTGGACAGAGAGCCAAGAGCCTGACCAACGCCCTGAGAGATATTAGCAAAGTTCATGTACTTACTGGCTGCAAGATTAGCCTTCGTAATCTGATTACCAATTGCCGCAGTTGTAGCTTGGAACCCGAGGCCAGACAGAAGCTGATTGCTAACTCCCTGAAGACCGCCCTGAACAGCAGAGCCCATAGACTCGCCCTGACCGCCACCAATCTGTGAGGCTACGTTAACAAGCGCAGCCTTCTGCTGTACAGCCTGCCTCGCTGCCAGTCTTCTTTCCCGGGCATCTACCTGTTGTCTTGCTTGCTTCTCAAGCTTAAGAGCTTTCTCCTGCTGCTTAATAGCTTTGCTCTGAAAGAAGATACTACCAATTGCACCTGCTGCTTCAGCCATTATACTACTTCCTTCCAGTATCCTGTTTCTCTTGTCTTAAAGTTTAGTCTTTTTAGAAGCTTATCCATACTTTTTGGACTTAATCCATCAAGGGTATGTACGATAAGTCTGTCTATATTGTTTGCTTTACAGATATACTCCATGCCTTTGAATAAACCTAGGGCATGTCTTCTGTATTGTTTCTCTATATAAATTGCGAGACAAATGCAGACTTTCTTCTTTACAAATAAAAGCTCTGACAGTGTAAAGAAAGAGAATCCTCTGATAACCCCATTAACTTCAAGGCCGATACAGAAGTAATCTTTGCTGTTAAGAGTTCTAAAGAAACAATCTTTAATCTTGTCTTCGTTAAACTGTTCTTCAGGATAGGCTTCTTTGATTACAATCTTGGCTATACGAAGAATCTGAGGATAGTCTGTTACAGTGCAGAGCTTAACTTTAATACCTGGGGTTTGTTCCACTGATAACTTCCCAACCAATGAGGTAGAAGTCCTTGCCCTGTTCAGACTCAAACTTTATTCTCATAACTCGACCTTTGCCTCTAACCTTTGTTCTACATACAATTGTATCATAAGGGTAATTAAAAGTCAAATCATTGGGATTAACGAGAGTGTTCTGTAGTCGATAAATCTGACTAGGAGAACTCCACCTAGAACTATCAGAAGACAGATCCCACTTAACTGTCATGAGACAGCCAGACGGGTAATCAGGATAGTACTCACCACCAGACAGGATAAAGTTCTCTTCTGTCCTCTTCATATATGTTGTAACATAAGGGGCATTCTTCTTTATCGTAGCAGACCCAGCAAAGTCATACCCTGTCTCAGCATACGATGAGTAATTAGCAGAACCCCAGTCAAGGAAAGCCCTAGACCTGAACGTGGCTACAGTAATGTTCCCAGAAGAAGTTCTTACGAGGAACTTAACCTCAGCTTCTGTAGTCGTAGATCCTGAAAGGTCTTGGACAACTGTATTAGACCCAGAGTCAATGACCTGATCAGTACCTCTAACAACAAAATAATCCTGCTGGGCAGAGCCTAGACCGTTCGTATAGAACCCACAGAGGAGCCATGGAGTAGTCCCCGTAGCATCAGCTATCCTCCAAGGGAAGTAAGCCTGTAGATCCAGATCTAGGATAAGAAGATTATGTTTGATGTTAGTCTCTACCAGATTCTCGTAAGAGTACATCCAGTAGATTCTTTTAGTCTTCTGGTCATAGACTGCACTGGCATTCTTCTTTGCAGCATTCGAGATACTATCGTACAAAGTCTTAATAGGCGTAGATACAGGGACGACAGCAGGCTGACCAGTCTCTACTTGGATAGAATAAATACCAGTTACATCCCAGAAGACAGGATTACCATCGGCATTGACCAGAGTCCTAGGGTTAATAAGACCAATGTTAGAGATCTTAGATACGTAATACTCTGTAGCTTTAAAGACCTGATCGACACCACCGATAGCCCAGATACCGTTAGAAGCCATGACATAAAGTATAGACCCTGCTGTAAACAGAGCCTTAATATCAGCAGCCTCAGGGATAACGATGAAGCCACCATCAGAGTCCACAACACCAGCAGTATCCTCTACCGTAGGAGAAGCAATCTGGTAGCATCTACCGATATCATCAGGGTTCTCAACTACCTTAGAGAAGAAGATCTTGCCACCGTTTTTCTTAGAACTAAGACCAGCAAACCAGACTCTCCCAGCATAAGCAGCAGTACAGGTAAACCGGGCTGTCTCAATAATTGTAGTCAGACCAGAGATACCAGAAGCAGAGGCTCTATCCTGATTAAAGAAGTCTAGGATGTAATATCCATTTGGAGACAAACTCTTACCATAGGTGAAAGACCGGAAGGTCTGTTCAGACAGAACCCGGTCACCGTCTCCGTTAACTCTTGTGCCGATATACCAAGGCTTGTTTCTGGCAGGGTAAGAGATACCGCTAAAGCCAGAGACAACAGCAGAGTAGGGTGTTGAATAAGTACCACCACCAGCAACTTTATAACTACCGGGGTCAGCCCAACCCATATTATAAAGGTCATACTGGTAGTTCGATGTAATAGAAGAAGGGGTTACATCAGAGTTTACATCAAACCGTGTCTCAGTTGCTACGCCTTGCGTATAGACATTCAGATCAGGGCCTGTCTGGTTATAGGTAAAACCAGTTGTACCAATAACAGAAGCAACTGTAAATGTACCGTTAAAGCTTCCAGAGTCACAGACAATCTTAACAGTATCCCCAACATCAAATGAGTGAGGCTGACCTGTCGTATAAATCGTTACGACATTAGAAGCTCTTGTAGCTACGGCAATGTCTACGGACATACCGAGGTATTCGAAGTCTCTGATATTGATTGTAATTGGGATAACAGAGATTGTATCTGAAGAAGGAATATACTCTACACGAAGAGGATTAATAGCCGGGGATGTAATAATCAAGTAGCCGTTAATAGAGGAAGTCTGGATAGGCTCAGACCCTGCATTAAAGGCATTAGCTACATCATAGTCGTACAAATTAATAGTAAAAGATTTCTGGGCAGAAGAGATAATCGGGAAAGACTTGTCAAAGAAATAAAGGATATGGTTATGCTGGACAACCATAAACTCTGTACCACCGATACCGGATACGTTAGTCCAAGTCTCTGTATGGACCAGATCAGTAGAACCTACAGACGAAGCAAAAGTCTGGTAGTTATCTTCAAAGACAAGACCCTTCCTTCTCTGCCTTGCTCCATTCTTAAGCAAGTCACAGTTAAGTTCATCAGAAGAAGTCCCCTCAGGGAACGTCATCACAGTAGCTTCTGTGAAGAGGCCCTTATTGAAGATATTAACAGGCTTTAGGTTAGTTTGCTGAGGCAACCTTTACTTCCTTCTTTGGCTTAGTCTTCAGAGGAGGGGCTTTCTCTTCTCCAAACATCCTATCCCACTTAGCCTCCTTCGACTCCTTCGAATGGTCGAGGAAGTATTTAAGAGCGGTTAGAGCAAGCTTTCTAGATGTGTAATAACCCTGAAGATCTGAGGATACTTCACCTGTATCAGACTTGATCTTGAACATCCCGTACCCATCCTCAGGCTTGTAGATGTAATATTTTGCTTTTCTCTTATTAGAGGATACAGACATCAGGGTACCCTCAGGATTCTCTTCTATAACAATATTATCTTCTTCCATAGTCATTAAGAACTCTCATTTCTCCGGTCTTGGATCTGTTGTTCCGTTGGAAGTATCTGTGCTTTCTGGCAAACTGTTCGACTTTAGGATCAGGTCCACCCTTAAGCAGGGACAGAGCACGGGACTTAACTTCAGCAAGATAATAAGGAAAGATCGTATCGTCTAGATCAGGGACTGCTGAGTCCGACAGAGTAAACGAAGGGAGTCTTACCCCTAATACCATTGTCTTACTTGTCTGTAGTGTATTCTCCACTGAGCTATCGTATGAGTCAAAACAAAGATACCTGTCATCGAAAGAGGTGAAATAGTCAGGCATCTTATTGTTCAGGATAGGAAGAGAGATACCAGAGGCTGGGTCTTGGACTAGAATTACCTCAGCTTGAGTCGTATCCCTTGAGACAATCTTCCGAATAAACTCATCCGGTGGAACATAACTGATAAGCTTGTACTCAAGCTCACCAATTGTATCAGAGATATTATATCTCAGTTCCTTAATCTCTGTAACGCTGTCAGCGTCCATATAATTAGGCTTTGAGGTATCAGACAATCCAGTAACTGTCATCAACCCCATGTGTTCAGGAAGATCGACAGTGGTAATTATGTCATAATAAACACTCCTACAGATGTTGGCAATCTGGGTTGCTTCTACTGTATCAGAAATGGAGTTAACCTCATCAGAGTCCATGTCATTCATAACATCTTGGACTACTTCAAGGAGAGTCATCTTTGCACTGGGCATATTATGTTACCTCGCCTTATGGACTCTGGCAGAAATCAGGTTGATATTGATGATATTAGCTGTACCTGTATTAGTCTTAAGGAAGATTCTAGCCCCGAAGGTAACCATATTAGTTGTTACCGGGAACAAAGAAGACTCAGTAACAACCTGACCAGCACCCTTAGCTAGAGCAACAGTTGTTTCACCAAGGAGGGTAGCATACGTTGTACCATCAGAGGAACCCATAAGCTGGAGATCAATAGCCGTGGGAGAACCTGATGTAGAGTACACAGTAAAGCTCATTGTCAAGGAGTGCATATCCCCGGCAGAGACAAACTGAAGAGTCTCAGTACCAAGGTTCATAAGCGATGTAGTTGTACCAGTTAGGGAAATAGGGAGCTGAGTAACATTAACATTAGTATCAAATGGGAGGAGAACATTCGTAGTACTAATAGCCAAGCCAGTAGTACCTACATAAATACTGTTAGAGTACTGACCCCAGCCAGTACCCGGTAGTCTATTTACATTAGTCCATGAACCAGAAGCAGATCCATTAGCCATATAAACTGTATTGGCTGTAGCCGTAGAGATACCCTTAGGCTCATGGATGTTAGGATCTGTCAGACTTGAGTGCTGTACGTTTGCTATTGGAGTTACTCCCAGCTATGGGGTTAACACCCCGGAGGACCATAAGTATTATTATATCGATTCCCGACGAATTGTCAAGGGGGAACCATTACTACGTGAGTAAGGCTCCCCCAAGACAGGTTAGTTAATCCTTTTCGATGTACTCGACAATCAGCTTGCCTGTACCGCCAGTAACCGTACCACCCTTCGTCGTGTAGATGTAGCCATCCACAGTAGCCGAGAAGTTGGTAAAGACACCAGACGAAGCAGCAGCAGCCGCACCATCGCACAGCAGAGACTTCTGGGCGGCAAGATTTGCCTGAGTACCCAGAGTAGCCGTAAGGATGGCATCGTCGTCTGTGAGCGTGCTACCGTCCTTAGAAGACAGACCAATCTTCAGCGTACCCGAAGTACCAGCCATCGCGGTCTTACCAATCAGGTAAGCACGGACGATCTGGGAACCAGCCGGGATAAACGCCTCATGGTTGTCAGCCGCAGCCGAGATGTTTGTAGCATACTCAAGGTCCACTTCCAGAACCTTGACAGCGCCGAGAGACTTAAGGCCAGCGCCAGTCTGGCCCGCTTCCGGGTTCTTAAAACGGACTTCAAGCCCGTCAGAGTTTGTCCAATCAGCCATTATGTAGTCCTCCTATTAGACCGAGGGGTTCGACAGAACGGTGACAAGATTCTCCGGGCGATAGAGCTTGACGCCATAACGGGCAGTCGTCACAAACTCAGTACGCTGGAAGTCCTTGTTATATTCTGTATCGACTTCAGGCATCTGTCTCCAAGCACCGATAAACGGCACCACCGAAGCATCAGCAGAGAAGAACAGGTTGGCCTTGAAGCCAGCACAGTTCACCGTCTCCAGAGTTTCCGAAGAGATCGTAGCCAGACGCTGCGAGGTATAGACATCGAAGCCGTAGACGTTACGGACGAAGCGCATACCAGTCGCAATACCCGAAGAGACGATACCCTCGAACATCGGGTTATTATTGATGCCAACAAGCTGCGTAGCCGTCTCAATGGTATAAGCCACAGAGGGGTCCACGATGGCTACACGATTGTTAGCCGAGACGTTGGCAAGGTTCAGCGAGAGGTTAGCACGGGCAAAGTCAGCCACGTTGATAACATTGCTCGAACCTGTAGCCACGTAACGATGCTTACCACCGTTAATAGCGTTAGTATTAGCCGCAGTCTGCTGAGACTGAAGACCAAGGATGGCCTCCTCGACATGCTCCATAATGGCACGTTCCTGTTCCGGCACGAAGCGCGAGACAAGCTCGTTCATATAGAACATATCCTGTTCAGCCTTCTTCGTCACGTAAGTACCCGAAGAGAGGTACTCAGTGATCTGGAAGGTGAACTGACCAGTATCAAGCGGACGATACTTTACAGCTTCGTCTTCAGCGTAGTCATCAACATACGCCTGACCGATAGACGGGATCTTGAACGTATCGCCGTCAGGGAACTCCTGAAGCCAGCGGACATACGTCTGCGCCATCAGTTCATCACGAAGGATCTCCTTAAGCTCACGCGACCAAACCTCTGCGCGAGTAAGGAGAGAAACATTACCAGTTGTCATACCCGACATATTGGTTCTCCTTTAAATACAGCCCGTAAAGGGCATTGTTAAGATTTGTAGAAACGATCCCCCAAACGATTCCTATCCTGAAGCATCATATTCTGGATCTTAGGGGAATAGTACAAACTCCGGTTCTCCTTACGCAACTTCTGATAATAATCGAAGTCACGATCCTGAGAATTAGAGTTAAAAGTCTCACTTCTAATCGAAGACTGAGGTGCTGTAGCCGCTGTAGGCCGAGTAGCAGACACACCAATCAACTGGAAAAAAGCAGTAGGGGATTCAGCAGCAATCTCCTTCAGCTTGTCCAAGGACATTCCAAGTTCCTGACTCTTACTGTTCAGGATCTGTCCTGCCTTGTCACCGAACTTGCTCTCCATTTCCTTACTGACAACAGCAAGGTTCTGGGATACAGTCCGATTCTTTTCCTTTTCCGTGATAACCTTTTCTACAAGGGATTCAATGTCACTCGCGCTCTGAGTCATGGTGTTCTCAGTATTAGAGGAACTGGGAGTATTCGGAGGAGGCTGTTCTGCCACAGTCTCAGAACCCTTGCTCATCTTTTCAAGGAGGCTCTTGGCGTAGTCCTGCTTTGCAAGTTCAGCCCTGAGTTCATCCAGAGTCTTGGTAATCTCACCAATGTGTCTGTCTGCCTCAAGCTTACCCTTAGCAAGCGCCTCAAGATCCTTGAACTTCTTGCCTTCTCCTACCAACTGATTAAGAAAACCCTCGTTTGTCTGAGTATTATTCGCTTCAGTTGTCGTCTCTGCCGTGGTCGCGGCTGTAAAAACATCAGTCATTTATACCTCTTGGTCTAGGTTGTTAGAACTTTAGAATGTTGAGGACTTCTGTCAAAGCCCTGTTATAACCATTTCGATCTGCTTGCTTATAGGCCCAACTAGGGTTGTCGTAATCTTCAGAGAGTACAACTTCCTTCATCTTGCCCTTTACAATTTCTTCTAGTTTAACCAGCACATCCTTTGCGGATGAAATTTGTTTCTTGAAACCTTCCTGCTGGTCTTTAGGAAGGTCCATAAACCAGATTGTCTTCATTAAATGCCTTGCTCCATAGCAATCATATTATCTTCTTCAGCGATAACCTGAACCTCTTGGGCAGCTCTTTGAGTATCGTAGTTTTCATAAATAGAAATATTTTCACCAAAGAGATTCTTCTCACCAAGTTCCTCAGAGAGGATTCTGGCAAACTCTTTACCGCTCATATGAACTGCAACAGAAGGATCTTGCGCCTTAATTTGCCAAAGCTGCTGGAGGTTCTGAAGTCTCTGGGCTCTCTCAGCAAAGTGTCTGGCACCCATCGGTACAATCTTACCCTTTGCTGTAATATCTTCCTTTGTAATTGTCTCAAAGACAATCGTGTTAATCTGATCATCAAAGATACGGATTGTATCAGAAGTATCCATATTTCTTCTAGCAGCCTCAAGCATGGCATTAAGAATAGGCTCTACGAAGATCTTCTCAAAATGCTGGGTCTTGTTCTGAAAGATTCTTCCGGCTGCATTCTGGAGAGAGCTTACTTCGAATGCTGTCTTCTCACCCGGTGTTCTAATACCCATAGCTTCTCTGGGCGCACCAGCAAGCTGTTCCATCCGGTTCTCAAGCATTGCAATCTGGTTATCAGCAGCAAGTGCTGTAGCATCTGGGACCAGATAAGAGACATCACCTTCATCGCCACAGTAAATTCTAGACCCGGGCTGAAAGTCAAAGTCTTCGACATCACCCTTAATCTTGATAACAGGGAAAGCAATCTGGTCAAAGACATCGGCCCTGAGATTCTCAAGGTGATCTATTCTGTACTGCATACCCACAAGATTGTCCAAAGGCCCCATGGCATAAAGGTTATCAGGACGCTCTCTCCACCCAACGTGGAAGATAGGGCTTGTCCCAAGCCAAGAAGGATTAGGGACATCATGAAGAATATAAGACCTGTCAACAACCTTAATAATCCTGTTCTTAAGGAAAGTATTCGTTGCCTTATCGTAGATATCCCCATAGGATGTCAGGATCTCAACGTAATCCGACTCATAATACTCGCGGATAGACCCAAAGCCATCGACAATAAAGCCATCGTTCTTATGAAGATCCGAGTCAGAATAACCTTGGATAGCGTTTCTTGTCCCGATCATACGGTCAAAGACCTTGGACATATACTCTTTATCAGGGTTTTCTTCGACCATCTTCTTTACTTCGCCAAGGGTAAGAAGAGATCTAATAATCTTCGGAGACTTCTTAAACTCAGCAGCAACAGGATTAAAGACGATATCGTACGGGGAGATTCTGACTACAGACGGACCAATATATCCCGGAATAATCTCACCAGACTCAAGTTCTGTATAATTAGACTCATAGTCTACTGTTGCAAAACAATTACCGTAGTCAATATAGTCCAAGACAAGCTTAGACATTGTAACTTCAAACTCAGACTGCTTGACTTTATTCTCCATATAAGCCTGAATAACTTCTCTCTTGATCTTGTCATTCGAAGCTTTATCATCCGCAGCCCATCTCATCCACTTGTTCTGAGGGAACAGTGCAGCCATGTAATTAGCATGGAGATTGTCTCTGATCTGTGTCAGCTTAGGGACAGTTGTACTGTTCTTCCAAGGAAGAGAGCTATTGCTTGTCTTTCTTGTATCTGTAGCGAAGAGATAGTTCCTAAGCTCTTTCCATTCCTCAAGCTTACCAACTCTCTGCTGGTTCCAGAGTCTCCACCTATCAGCGATTTCAGTAGCCACATTATCCGGGGAGATAATGAGCTTCATGT
>JACCDP010084528.1_pt1 | contig 32364 bp, 26 predicted proteins | sample 7445841 | NCBI WGS metagenome assembly JACCDP01 (sample SAMN15323441, study PRJNA562643) | freshwater metagenome | isolation source: river surface water | place: USA:Blue River Watershed | collected 2017-08-17 | reverse complement strand
GAAGTCAACGATGGTGGTCAGATCGTTAAGAAAAAGCAATTGCGCTTGGCATTTGTTGAGCAACAGGCTGTTTTTCCCACAGATAGTTCTGTTTTACAAATTTTGGTCGAAGCGGCCAAGAGTTTTGGAATATCGACCGATCAAGCAGAACTTGATGCCCAACGGATCCTAAGTCGCTTGGGATACGAGGATTTTGAGGTAAAAGTCTCGACTCTCTCTGGAGGATGGAAGAAGCGACTCGCGATAGGCTGTGCTCTCATTCAAAATCCAGATCTTATTCTTTTCGATGAGCCGACCAACCACCTGGATTTACGGTCTGTACTGTGGTTAGAAGAATTCTTGCGGCAAGCTGCCTTTGCTTGGGTCGTCGTGAGTCACGATCGTTTCTTTTTGGATCGCGTGACACAGAAAATTTTGGAGATACACCCAGTCTATCCCGGAGGAGCTCGTTTAGATCAGGGAAATTATTCGCAGTTTATGGAAAAGCGTGGAGCTTACCTGGATCAGCTGCAGCGTGAACAACAGAGTCTTGCCAATAAATTACGGCGAGAAGATGAGTGGCTCGTGCGCCAACCAAAGGCGCGTGGTACCAAGGCTAAATCACGCATAGATGAAGCCATGCGGATGAAGTCAGATTTGCAGAATATCCAGCAGCGCCTCACTCAGTCATCGATGGACCTTGATTTTCAGGGTTCAGGACGCAAGACTCGCCAGCTGCTAAGTCTTCGTGATATCTCGCACAGCTACGGAGAGCGTAAGCTCTTTTCCCATCTTCAATTGATCCTAGGCCCTGGTCAAATCCTTGGAATACTGGGCGATAACGGGACCGGAAAATCGACCCTTCTGAAGATTTTAGCTCAGCAGATCAAGGCAGATGAGGGAGAGGTCGTAGCAGCTCCTCAGCTCGAACTTGTGTACTTCGATCAAGCACGCGAAGCCTTGAAGGGTGAGTGGACATTGAAAAAGGCTCTGAGTGATGGACAGGACAACGTGATCTTTCAAGATAGACCTGTCCACATAGTCTCCTGGGCTAGGCGTTTTAAATTTAGGGCTGAGCAGCTGGACCAACCTGTTTCGATGTTGTCAGGGGGGGAGCAGGCTAAGGTACTTATTGCACGGCTGATGCTCAGAAAGGCCGATGTTCTTCTGCTTGACGAACCTAATAACGATCTTGACATCGATACGCTCGAATTATTGGAAGAGTCCCTTGAAGAATTCCCAGGAGCCGTTGCCATCGTCTCACATGATCGCTACTTGATGGACAGACTTTGTACCAGTTATCTCGGGCTTCAGGGTGGTCCGGGGGTCGAAGCTTATGCGTCCTACGAGCAGTGGGAAAAAACTTTGCAAGAGGATGCTCGGGCTCAAGTAAAGAAGGAAAAAGTTTCTGCTTCACCGGCTGCGAGCAAACCGAAGTCCAACAAGGCTGGTCGACTTTCGTACAATGAGCAGAGAGAGTACGACCGCATGGAAGTGGCCATCTTAGAGGCAGAGTCAGAACTGTCGGAAGCTCAGACAGCGGTTGAAGAAGCTGCTGGAGAATCCGATGGTCAAGCGCTGCTGGCTGCTTCGCAGAACTTGCAGCAGGTGCAGGACAAAGTCGATAGACTCTACGCACGATGGACAGAGCTCGAAGCCAAAGTAGCTTCAACCCGGTAGGCTTTGGGCCCTATTGGCATCGGTTTTGTCTTGTCCAAACAGGTCCGAGCGGATACATATGGGAATGGGTTGAAGTCAGCGTATAGCTATAAGCTATCAGGGGTTTAAGATGAGCAAGCAGTCGATAGCAGTCCTTTGTAGCGGGGGTGATGGCCCGGGAATGAACGCCGCCATTCGCTCGGTTGTGCGGAGCGGCTTTAGTCTTGGTTACGATGTTTACGGCGTTTACAAAGGCTACGAAGGACTTTTGGATAAGTCTGTTGTTCACCTCGACCTCTCGTCTGTCGGCAATATTATTCAGAGGGGCGGGACTATCATTTACAGCTCTCGTAGCTCTCGCTTCATGGAGCCGAAACACCGCGCAGACGCTGCTCAGTTTCTTCGCGATCTGGGTGTCAAAGGCTTGGTCGTCATCGGGGGAAATGGTTCCTTTAACGGAGCTCATCTCCTTCACAGTGAACAAGGAATTCCTGTTGCTTGTATTCCTGGTACTATCGATAACGACATTCAGGGGACTGAGTTTTCCCTTGGTTTTGATACCGCATTAAATACTGCGGTTGAAGCGATCGATAAAATTCGCGATACGGCGACCTCGCATGATCGTAGCTTTCTCGTTGAGGTGATGGGACGCTCCTCGGGCATGATAGCGATAACTGTCGCAATTGCAACTGGTGCAGAAGCCGTCATATTTCCCGATCGTTCCGTAGATTTAGCCGCAGTAGCTGCTAATGTGAAACGTGGGGTTGCGCGCGGTAAAAAATCTTCTATCATCATCGTCGCAGAGGGTGAAAAGGAAGGTTTGGGTCACGTCTACCAAAACGAGCTTTTATCCAAGTATCAGCTCGACACCAAGCTTTGCATTTTGGGTCACATCCAGCGCGGAGGAAATCCCTCGGCGCGAGATCGCTTCCTTGGCTCCCATATGGGGAATATGGCTGTTGAGGCATTGCATCGTGGCGATAAGGCTGTTGCTACAGTCGTTCGAGATGGAAAGTTTCAATTGGCGCCACTCCCTCAGTGTCTGCAAAAGAGAAACGATTTTGACGAGACACTTATGCAGCTCCTCAATACGCTAGCCCTCTAAGCGAAAGAGCTTTTATGGCAATTTTTCCTGACAAGCTGGATCTGGAACATATCAATGCGAACATGATCCCCCAGCTTGAAAAGAGCGGTGGATTCCGCCTCGAAGAGTTCGGTTCTGATTTTATTCGAGCCAGCTTTGAGGTCAGCGCAGCAGTGACGCAGCCCTTTGGAATACTGCATGGTGGCTTCAGTTGTGTGATTGCTGAAGGCCTTGGGTCTCTCGCAGGTCATTTGGTTCTGAAAGACCCCCACAAGACTGTGGTCGGGCAAAGCCTTCATGCAAGTCATATTCGACCAGGGCGCATAGGGGCAAAGCTTGTGGCAACCGCGCGTCCCTTGCATCTTGGGGGGCGTAGCCAACTCTGGGATATTGTGATTGAAGATCCGCTTGCACAGCAACTTATCTGCAAGGTAAGCCTGACTCTCGCTGTACTCACCAAGACTGCCTCGTAGCTGTAACTCTCAAGCCTTTCGATCTTCATCGGAAGTGTGAGTTGTCACTACATTCGGTGTGAAGTAGTAGAAAGCTGCGACGTTATCCTCGGGTGGTACATGCTCGAGGTGAATTATTGCAAGAATTTCGTGCTGATTGACTCCGTTGGAATTGAGTACGATTGTATCGCACAACTGAAAGACTTTGCGTATTTCAGGGATTCCAACATTGTCTCCGCTAGCATGCGTGCTCAGTACTTGAGCGAGGTCTTTCCAAGGAATCAGCGTATTATGGAACTCTATGGACACGATCAAGAAATGAGCGTCATACCCATAGCGAAGCTGCTGCCAAGGTTGTTCTCCATGTTTATCGCGCCGTACAAGGATACCAAGGTCTTTGATCTGGAGAAGATTGCGACCTACCTCGCTCAATCGTTGGAGTGACTCCTCTGAAATTGCGACGCTGGCAAGATCTTGATGCATAGCACTTACGATGGCGTCGTGCTCTGCCCCAGTAAAAAATGGGCCTTCTTTGACTTTGGAGCCCCAAACAAGGTATTTTTCCAATCCGAAAAATTCTTGACTAATCCATTTAGTGACGTGAATCAGAATGATTTTTTGCAAGATAGGGCGAGGCAAAGTCAGCGGTAAGACCTGAATTGGGCTAGCTGAGTTAGCCATATGCTGGAGGTTTTCAGGAGAGCTACCCTGCGAGAGCAAAAGGATCGTTGAATAGGGGAGTCGAGCTCGGATTTGAGCCAAGTCGGGCCAATAGTTCTGATGTACAGCGATCAATTCGTGAGGGCTCTCGGTAAGAAGCTGGAGAAGACTTTCTGTTTTTTCGGTGAGAGAGAGCTCGAGTTTGCTACCGCCTAGAGCAAGTTTGTATACACGTTGATTCTTCTTGTCGGCATCGAGGAAAACCACACGGCGGTGAAAGATATGGCTGCGCTGGGCATAACGCTGAGCGACGTTGTCTAAGACATTGAGAACGTAGGCGACATATTCCTTAACTTCTGTTTTAAGCTCTTCATTTTCGCCAAAGTGAAGACCCTGGAGGTCTTTGATAATGGCCGGTAACGCCTTGCTTTTTACATTATGCAGTTGGTGGAGCACCATATCTTTTTCTTGTACGAGTTCTTGAACCTTGCGCTTTTGTGAGACCAGTAGCTCATGGCGATCTTCGAGCTCATTGTGAAGCTGTTCTAACTCCTTGGATCGTTTATTTAGATCGGTAGTACGGAGTTCGACCTCGTTGAGGAGATGGCGGTTGCGATCGATGATGATCTGAGCCTTTTGCTTTTCGAGCAGAGCTTCTTGCTGGATAGCTAAATTGATGATGATCGTGAGTAGGATGACAATAAAGGCTATAAGGAACCAGGGAAGCAGCCAGGTAACCTCTCGGCTCACATAAAGTAGGTTGTACACATCGTGAACGGCTGCAGTTACAAATCCTACAAAGCCAAGACCTAATCGAATTGCGTAGGGGCGTCTTAAGAAAATTCCCTGGACTGTGATGGGTATCAGAAAGAGGAGTTCAATGATCAGGAGATTAAAAAAGTATCGTCGAAACTGGTCCAAATTAAAGGATGGATTGGTGAAGTATCCGAAAAGCATAAATCCGTAGACTACGAGACCCAAATAGGCCATCCATTTGGTGATCTGATTTCGGGTTGGTAAAATTTCATTGAAGAAGAGGAAAAATGGGATAGGCGCGAATGTGACAGCAAAATGCCAAATAGAAGGCCAGCTTTCAATGCGATCGATGACGATTTCTATGAGCGACCCACCAGTGAGGTAAACAACACCCATAGTGAGAGCAAATGCGGAGAAGTAGATAAGTTCTTTTTGTGGTCGCAGGTACATCACAATGAGCCCGATGAGTCCCAAAAACAGAACGATGAAACCAACAATCGTATTATTGGCCTCGACGCTGAGGAGTCTCCAAAGGGAGCCCTCAGGACTGGAAATATCGAATGTAGCGCAGTTGATGTTGTACTTGGTTTTTGCCGAGTAGACAGTTTTGAGGTAGAGGGTTGACGCTCCTGATTCTACCGGGAGGCGAACCATGACTTCACTTCCAAAGATGCGAGTCGAAAGGGGGTAATTGCGTTGAGCGAGATCAGCAGCGACAAGTTCTTTATTCTGATAGACGGCAGATAAGTTAGTGCATGAACGCGTAAAAATCGTATTAAAGTTGGAAGATTCCGGAATTTTTGCGGCAAACCAAACAAAAGTTTTTTCGTCAAAAGGAATCGTAGCAATTTCTTGCTCGTTGTACTCTTTCCAAGCCTCAGTTTCGGGGGGTGGTTCTTGAAAGAGGTTTTGAGTGTCTACAAAGTACGTAATGTCACGGTGCTTAGCTAGGTCGAGGTACTCTTGTGGTGCACACGACATGAGGAAACACCCTGTGACAAGCACAAGGAGTTTTTGGAGCATGAAGATATAGCGCTTTGGAGTCGCCAATGCCCTTACCTCTCCACAAAGTAGTGAAAACACCCTGCGCGCCTTTTAGCTTGGCCTTTGGCCTGCGCATTGATGAGGGCGATACTCTCGGTCCGCATCTTGGGTTTGATATTTGTAATCAGAAGGTCTGCTGTTGAGAGGATCTGGAATAGACCCATACCTCCACCACCTTTTCCTTCCGCTTCGTTGATCTTGCCGAATAGCCCATCAAAACAGGATTTTACGTACTTTAGAATGATATCTCGAGGAAGTGCTCCAAACGGATCTTCTACCGAGATGGCAATAAAATTACCATCGAATGCGTATCGTAGCTTTCCATAGTCGGAGGGTTCGAGCTCTATGGTGTTGATGCGTGACAAATGGTTGAACTTAGCTTTGCCAGTCACTCGATCGTGAGGAGCATCGTAGATACAGTTCATAAGGAGTTCTTCGGTCACGAGTTTGGCATTTCTTATCATGGAGCTTTGTACACCAGCTTTGCTGAGATCTTGCTCGAGCTGTTCAATAAACTGTCCGCGATTTTCGCTTCCCGTTACGATGAATTCTTTTACGTCAACACCCCAGCTTAGATACTTTTCGAGGCCAAAGATGTCATTGCTCAGTATTTTGGTAGAGGTTACGAGCAAGTTTCGTTGTGTGAAAATTCGATCATCTTCGTCATGGTGAACAATGTGTCCCAAGTAAGGGTGTGACTGGAGGAAAGGAATATGTTGGTCCAGACTCTTGTCTGAAGTCAGAATGATGTCCGTATCCGGACTCGCTTCTTTGATCCGCTCGGGAAGATCGGTGCTACTAGCACTTATGACCACAAGTTCTGGCTTACTTGTCTTGATATGGCTAAGGAGAGACTCTTCATCGTGAAAAGCCCTCGTTTTAACCTTACTGCCACCGAGAGCCGTTTTTGTCATCGCTAGGAGGCGTTGCTCTGGTTCATAGAGCCAGATTGTTTTGTCGCTGATAGCTTGGATATCTTCGTAGAGTTTTGCGAACGGTTCGAGCTGACTCGCTAGCTTATGGATCTCTACACTGAACTGTTGGACTGACGATTTGTTTGTGTCGGATTCCAAGCCTTGCCAGGTTTTTTGCAAAGCTATACCTAGTTTTGTTTTAATGTCGGCGGCTTGCTTCAGAAGAGTATCTTTCTGATTTACCACATCTTCGAGATTTTTGGCGCTGATGCGCATCAGGATTGTCTTTTCTTCAAGCTCGTGATTAGAGGTTTCGAGTTGTCGCGTTTTTTCATTCAGACTCTCTGTGCGACTTCTCACTTTCTGTTCAAGTTTGAGTGAATACTCTTCTAGGTTCATACGCTTTTCTATCTCAAGATCTCTAGATTTTTGGATAAAGAAGCGAATGATAGCTACGAGGAGGAAGCCCATAAGAATGAGAATTCCCCAGCATGATAGCATGTAAAGTGGACTATTCGTCAGGAATGCGCTCAAGTCAGCTAGACTAAGGATAATGAAGAGAATGAGTCCATAAGCAACGATGCGTTGCGGTGATCGTGGGGCCTGGAGGAGATCTTTGAGGAGCATCGGTACGAGGATAATGTTTTCGGCAGCGAGAAGAGTAAAGTACAGTTCGCGATAGCTTGTGAGAGCATCCCACTTGGATAGTAGATAGAAAATATAAGTAAAAGCTATCAAGCCCACATTCAGAGTAGAAAACCTTCGGATAAAGGTATTGAGACTTGCTTTTTGAGATACCTCATGGACAAACAGGAGAAAGGCTGTGGGAACGATCATGACAGCTGTTTGCCAAACGTCGAGGAGATTCTCTGATTTCCATGCAAGGAGTAGCACAGGATGTGCAAGCATAGCGAAGGTGATACCAATCGAGAGTGTGAATGCGCCAAAGTAAAAGAAGATACTCATCCTTTTTAGCAGAAAGACCAAGCATGCAACGATACCCGTCACCATCATGAAGAGACCGATGATCATCTCTGTAAGTTGAAAGCTTAAAAAGCGCCGTATCACATGTTTTTCAAACCCAAGACCGAGCTCGCGGCAGTCAGGCTGGAAGAGAGTGCGATCGGATCGCATCACATTAAGGTAGAGATATTGGGGACTGCTTGTTTTGGGTAGTAGTACGAAAGCTTGCTTGAATCGACTGGCTGTAAGACGTTCTTTACTCGAAAGACCGTTGTCTAGGAGTAAACGGTCATTAAAGTAGACTTGATTTACGTTGAGACAGAGTCCCATGAAGAGCGTAGGTTGAGCCCAAGATTCAAGAGAAGGTAGTTCGGTGCGTAACCAAGCAGATTTATAGTCTGTTTCTGAATCTGTAAGATTGAGGAGTGGTTTGAAATCTTGAGATTGTTTCACTTCTTCAAAGGTAAGGGTATTCTCGCTGTCTTTTAAGAGCACCTGAAACTGCTGAGAGTTATTCAAGCCCACAAGTGTCTGAGACCCACATCCTTGTAGAGCTAGGATGCTTGGTAAGACCAGAGCTAAAATTAAATGTCGAAGCATACTCAACAAAGTACTCTCTTTTCAAAAAAATCTTCTCTGTGCGAGAACGCGGATGCTCTCCATAAAATTAGTATACACCAGGGCTCGTGGAAATTTTTGCCGACAGTAGAATTAGGCTTGCGTTTTCTCGAGGGATTAAAAAGTAGGCAGCTGATCTGTTTCAGGTGGAGGTGGTAATCCCAAAGAATCGGAAAGAGAGCGTCTCAAGTTGGGCTGAACTTGAGAAAGTTGACTTGTTTTTCCAAAAAAAGCAAAGAGATCGCCGAAAGAAACGTTTTCGCGTCGAATCAACTGATTGAGGCTCTGATCGACTAGACTTATCAAAAAGCCAAGTTGATTGACTTTATCTTGCGGAATCCCCTGCGCTTTTAGCTCTTCGACTCCGACCTTTTCAAGAAGACCATGAGCTGCGGAGATTCTCGACATGAGCTTTCGCTCTCGACGTCTAAGTGTCTCGAGAATTGCTGCAGCGAGGTCATCACGAGCACGATAAAGTCGTGTTCCTCGTTCGCTTTTGCCTGATTCTTCAATAACAGCAAACTCAAGAAGGTCCTTGAGAGATATGCTGACCAAGGCTTTTGAAATCCCCAGGCGACGGATAAGCTCGGCTGCATCCATGGGATCCGTGGAGAGATAGAGATGACACCAGATCTGACCGTGAATTTTTTTGAATCCCCAATATTCCATAAATTCGCCAACCTGATCGGCGAATTCTTCGAGTTCGGGAAGAACGCGTTGGGGGTCTCTCTTCGTCATTTTTAGATCCGATGTGCTAAATAACGAACCAAAAAGCGGAGCGAAGCAAGGGCTTGTTCGTTTTCGATCGCGCGTGCTTGTCTTGCAAATTCAGCCAGTTCTCCCAGCAATTGATCGGCTTCTTTGACAAGTGAGTCTACACGAAGTCTCACTCTTTCAATGCCACCATCCCATCCAGAGTCCGGAGCTAAGAGCTCTCCCTTGCTCATGTCGAGGGTGGGGGTCTGGAGGTGCTCACTCAGAGCCTCGAAAATAACAGAATTGATAACTCTGTTCTTGAGGTCTGCTCCCTCAGCGCCGTCGGTCCGTTTGAAATCAAGGATGTCGTCTGTGAGTTGGAATGCGATACCGATGGCGTCTCCAAGGCGTCTAGTTTTTGACAAGATGTCTTCGGGAGCCTCTGCTAGCATCGCTGGAGCTACGCAGCACCAACGGAGAACGCTACCCGTCTTGCGTTGCGCTACTTTTTCAATAGCTTGCCAGTCGAGAGCCGGGTCAGTGCTGTTTTCAATCTGCAGCCATTCTCCTTCCGCAAGATCGCCGATAATCCCAGCCATCTCCGAGAGGAGATCGCTACGTCTGTAGGCTGCGATGGCTTGGAGAACATAGGCGAGCAAATAATCACCTGCGAGAACGGCCTTTTTGTTGGAGGCGACAGCATTGATAGACGGTAATCCGCGTCGCGTAACAGCTTCGTCCACAACATCGTCGTGGGCAAGAGTCGAGGCATGAACGAGTTCAATCATGCGGGCGAAGGGAGCTGCGGTTGGGTGTTCCACACCAAAGAGGTCTGCCATCATGAAAGTCATGCGGGGCCGTAAACGCTTGCCTCCGCTCAAGACCGTGCTACTCAACAGGCCTCCGATGCGAGGATTTCGACGCCATTCGTTGAGGCTGAAATCCATCTCGTGAACGCTTTGGACGACCTCAGAGGAAACAAAATGGCTGAGTGATTCTAGACTCACGCTGGCTACTCTTTTTAGGAAACTACAGTTTATGAAACTATGAACTTGACCGGTGCACCCGTTGTTCCGTCTTTATATATCTACCGAAGGTGGGCTGAACGCAAGCGCCTTCCGAGAAATACTCAAAAGCCCTTGCACAAGCCCACTTCTGCGGGCGGGATTTCGGTTGAAGCAGCGCTCTTAAAAGGTTTATATAGTTGTGAACTCTGGAAAAGGGCCCTCGCGCATGACACTGTCCCACTCAAAGAGCGAATCATTCCGCATTTTCGATGCGATTTCAGGTCGTTATGACTTTATCAACACAGTCCTCTCGGGTGGACTTCACTTTCTGTGGCGAAAGGAGCTGCGACGTCGTTTGCCGGAAGGCTTCACGCAGCTCAGAGTCCTAGACCTTGCGACCGGCACGGCTGATGTGGCCATAGAACTGTGCAAAGACCCTCGCGTCAGATTGGTGAGGGGACTTGATATGTCGGAAGGAATGATCAGCTACGGCAATGTAAAGATTCAAGAGCGTGGATTAGCGGACAAAATCGAGCTGATAGTCGGGGATGCTCAGCGTATACCTTTTCCAGCCGAGAGCTTCGAGGCGACGACGATGTCTTTTGGTATTCGGAATGTTCCCGATGTCGTCGCTTGCCTTAGGGATTCTCATCGCGTCTTACGAGTTGGTGGCCGTTGTCTCGTTCTTGAGTTCGCTTTGCCATCCTCGCAGCTTATGCGTAAGCTGCACCTCTTTTACCTGAGGCACATACTGCCGGTTTTGGGCAACCTGCTGTCGGGACACAAAACGGCATACACCTATCTTAACGAGACCATCGAAGATTTTCCTTACGGAGCGAGCTTTCTTGAACTTATGAAGCAGGCTGGTTTCCAGAATCCTCAATATCGTTCGCTCACGTTTGGGATCGTGAATCTCTACTGGGGTGACAAGACGTGAGCATAGTTCCGTCCCCTACAGAATGGGAAGGTCTTGAGATTAGCTGGTCGGAACATCAATTCTCCGACCGCTCCTTACTCTGTGGCGAGCTTATGCTCGCGCATCAGGGTATGGATTGGGCGATTCTTGAGAACGCAGCTTCGTGGGCTTATTACTGGCAATCTCGTCAGGACAAAAGCCCTGAGTGGGGTCTTGGAGCCTTGCTGCTCCTTGACGAAATGGGGGTCGCAGATGCGATTTCTCGCACGACTCTCTCTTTTTTTGGTGGGGCTCCATTCGATGTCGAGTACAGTGACGGAGAAATCTGGGGTGAATTCGAGCAAGCTTTCTGGATTCTGCCTCAGCTTGCAGGTAAGCTTCTCTCGGACGGATTGAGGCTTCGTTTCTGCACATTCACTACAGACATCTTGCTAGCGCGCGATGAGTTCAGGGCATATTTAAACGCCTCGGTAGCCCGTGAAAGACATTTGAGAGTGCTGCCCGCAATCATAGGGCGACGAGAAATTCCTTCCCAAATAGAGTGGAAGCAAAAGATAGTGACAGCCTGTGCCTCTATCGCTCAAGGTCAGCTTGAAAAAGTTGTGATGAGCCGCAGCGTTGAGCTCAACTTTGACGATAGCTACCCTTGGGGCCGCTGTTTGCAAGCGCTCCAAGAAGTTGCCGAGGAATCTTTCGTCTTTGCATTGAAGGCTCCCTCAGGGCGTGTTTTTATGGGGCGCTCTCCCGAACGTCTGCTTGCTTGGGATGCGAATGGCTTTGCTATCGATGCCATTGCTGGGACTCGCAAGCGCGATGGGAGTACAGGTGCCGATCGACAAGTGGGGCAAGAGCTCCAAAGTTCTCAAAAAGATAAGTGGGAACATAGCCTGGTGAGGAAGGCTGTCGAAAATCTTCTGCAAAAGTTTTCAGATCAATATGAAATTGTAAGCGATCAAGAGCTTTTGGTTCTGCGGTATGTACAACACATGCGAACCAGGTTCCAGGCGACGTGGCGTGATGGTTTGAGTAGAGGATGGGAATTGTTGCAGGCCTTGCATCCCACCCCAGCCGTCGGTGGGTGTCCGACGGAATTAGCTAAGCAATTCATTCGCAACGAAGAAGGCTTCGTTCGTGGCTGGTTTGCAGGATACATCGGTATCGTATCCTCATCGGCGGGAGAACTTGCGATAGGAATACGTTCTGCCTTGTTTAGAGACAGTGTGGTAACAGTCTTTGCAGGTGCAGGTATTGTGGAGGGATCCGACCCCTCTCAAGAATGGTTGGAAACAGAACTTAAGATGCAAAACTTTTTGAGGCTTTTTGCGGAGCCATCCCCCCTTCATATAGAGGCAGATGTGTCATGGGCAGAGACCCGACAGAAGCAATCGACTTAAACACACTAGCCGTCGCTAATTTTAATATCTTCGCATCTTATCTTATGATTCGTGTTTGGCAAAAGCTAGGTATCAGCCACTATTTTGTTTCGCCTGGGTATCGCGATGCCCCCTTTCTTGCCGCCCTTAGAGCTTGCCCTGAAGTTGAAGTCAGTTCCCTCTATGACGAGCGAGCTGCGGCTTATCAGGCTTTGGGTTTTGCCAAGGCTACCCGAAGACCAGCTGTTTTAGTTTGCACATCCGGTACGGCTGGCGCCAATTATTATCCAGCTGTCATCGAGGCCTCGGTAGATCATGTCCCCTTGCTCGTCGTGACATCCGATCGCCCCTTCGAACTGGTGTTTGCAGGAGCACAGCAGGTCATCGATCAGCGGCAACTTTATGGGCGACACAGTAAAAAGTCCTTCGATTTGCCAGCGCCCTCGGAGAGTCTTTCAGTGCGCGCTTGGGTGTCCTATGCGCGTGAAGCAGCTCTCGCTTCCCAAAGTGTTCCAGCAGGGCCGGTGCATCTTAATTTGCCATTCCAAACGCCATTGGATCCAGTTCGGGAAGAACACCCTCTCCTCTCTATTAAGAAAGAGGAACTCGAAATTCTACTTGGAGATCTTGCCACTGGAGAAGTGGGAGCAACGACTCGTCACCTAACAGCTGCTGGGAAGACACATCTGCAAGCAAGTCTGGCAAAGGCGGAGCGTGGCCTACTGGTGCTTGGGCGCTTGTCGTCAAAAGAAGAGCAAGCTGCTGCCAGGACGTTTGCGGAGCGTCTCGGGTGGCCTGTCTATGCCGATGTTGGATCAGGTTGTAAAGGGCGTGTTCCAGGGGAGTTGCTTGATATTCAACATCCCTCAGCGCGCGCAGCCTTAGATGATTATCGTCCCGATTGTGTCGTTCATCTTGGTCGTCGTTTGATTTCTCGGCTTTTTGATGAGGCACTTTCCCGTTGGAATCCGAGGGACTATTGGGTTGTTTCGGATGAGGTAGGAGTACAAGATCCTTCGCACCGTGCCCAACGAATCCAAGTGGCGATTGATACAATTGCGCTTCTAGATCTTGAGTTACCAATCGCGAGGACTGTTTCGCCGTCAGCACAAGAGCTGATAGCCTTCCATCAAACCTTGCGTAGAAAGCTGGCTGAGGGTCGATGGTCGGAGTTTTGTTTCGCAGATGTTGCGAGAACTATCTCAGAGATTGCTCCTCTAGCTGGTACTGACGTGTTTTTGGGAAATTCTACAGCCATTCGTGCCTTTGATTCTTGGATTTTTGACGCTAAGGCTTGGCCTTCGTTTGAAGCGAATCGTGGTGTGAGTGGTATCGAAGGACTTTTGTCCACCACGATAGGCTTAGCTAAGGGTAGTCGCCGACCCTGGACAGCGGTCCTGGGAGATATTTCTCTGCTCTACGATCTGAATGCCGTTCTGTCGCTAGCTCAAGAGAGTGTTCAAGTAGTGTTGGTTGTGGTCAATAACCAGGGAGGGCGTATTTTTGAGATGTTGCCCCTCAGTAAGTATCCTTGGTTGAAAGATCCTTATGTCACGACTCCTCATAACTTTAGTTTCGCTGGTATCGCCGAAATGGCTCACTTACCCTATGTCCTTTGTGAAGATGACAAAAGCTTTCGGCATAGTTACCAGACTGCAGTGCAAAAAGGTGGGCCGTGTCTCATTGAGTGTCGACAAGGTCCCGACGTTGATGCACGTTATAGTAGCTTTTTGAAAACACTGATGCTTCCCTCTAAATTCCACACTCCTCCAGCTGAGGTGCCCTGATGTCGACGCAAGAGCTGTCTCCGTTAAAAGTCTGGCTGATGGCGATACGGCCTCCGACTTTGTTGGTTGGCCTCAGCCCGGTTCTTGTCGGTCTCAGCCTAGGCTGGTATCGACTGACGATGATCGAAGGGACAGAGGTTACCTGGACCCATTGGGCTGCAAGCATGCTGGCTATCTTTTTGGTCATATTTTTGCAGTCTGCAGCTAATCTCATCAACGATGCGAAAGATGCTGAAGCAGGGGTCGATGCCGGGCCTAGGCTAGGTCCCCCGCGTGTTGTGCAGATGGGACTACTCTCCGGTCGAACTGTGAGGCGTGCTTATCAAGCCTGTTTTGTACTGGCTACCTTACTTTTTATCGGTCTGATGTGGGGAAGAATCGATACATTGATGATCGTCACGGGCAGTCTCTGTATTGCAGCGGCCTACCTCTATACGGGTGGACCTTATCCGCTTGCTTATTATGGTTTCGGCGAGGCATTAGCACTCATCTTTTTCGGTCCGATTGCTGTGATGGGGACTAGTTATCTCTTGGTACCAAGTCTAGACTGGGAAGCAGCAGCTTGGGGGATCGGCACTGGACTTCTCTCCGCCTCGCTCATGGCGATTAATAATTACAGAGATCGTTTAGGAGATGAGAGGGCGGGCAAGCACACATTAGCGATCTTTCTCGGTGGTGAGAAGGGTCGTTTGGTTCCTATCACTCTCGCGATAAGTGCCTGCCTCATGATCATCTTTTTTGCCTGGATGCATACCACGGTTCAGATCGCAGGCATCATTTGGATCTTAAGTTTCTACCTGCAATATCGTTGGATTTATCCTTACATTAAGCGCGGTCCTGCTGAGCAGAACCTCGCTCTCAAGCGAACCGCCATTTTCACGTTTGGCTATTCTATCCTCTTTGCTCTTTTGGTCTGGTCATGAGCTTACGAGCTCTTTTCCTGAGAACTTACGTCCGCCGCTTCAAGGCGCCGGTCTATGTGAAGGGGCAGGAGCTCGTTGTCCGCAAGGGACTTTGGCTTGAGGCAGAAGGCGTCGATGGTCAGGTCTGGCGAGCAGAGTGTGCTCCGCTTCCCGCTTGGCATGAGGAGAGCCTTGAAGAGTGTGAGAGAGTTTTTCGTGAGGAAGCTTTCTCTCTGGCTCGTTCGTGGAATCTTCCATCTGACTGGAATTGGGAGCAGGCCTATTTCGGCATCTGGGAACCTTCCAAAGCCTTAGCAGTTTCTCTACAGTCGAGTATCGAAAGTCTCTTGCTCCAGTCGCAATGCGGACGTTTGTCAAGGCAGCTTATGCCATCGATCCCCATGCAGCTGGCAGGTTTAGTACGCCCAGGCTTAGAGGGTAGCAAGTCTTTTGAAAGCTTGTGGCAAGAGGGCTATCGAACCTTTAAAGTCAAGGTGGGGCAAGGTCGAGTTTTAGAAGAGCTCGAGTGGTTGGAGAACTTGTCTGAAAAGAAGCAAAAGAAGGGTCTGAAGCTTCGATTGGATGCGAATCAATCGCATGTATCTGAGCTCCTGGCGGATCGAGAGAGGATTAAGGCACTGCCCATTGAGTACTGGGAAGAGCCCGATGTTTCAAGCTGGCCTCTTCTTAGAGATTTGGGGGCAAACATTGCCTGTGATGAAGCTCTGCGCGGTCTTGACCCTGATAGAGATCCTTGGCCTTCTGCCCAGGTCTTAGTTCTCAAACCAAACCAGTTGGGAATGCAGCGTTTTTTGCGTTGGATGGAACTAGCACCCAGGCGTGCTAGACAAGTAGTGCTGAGCAATTGTTACGAGTCAGAGCCGACTCTGGCATTCTATGCGTGGCTTTATGGGATGAAGACAGCTGAACCTTTAGCTTTGGGATTTGGAACTCTCGCAAGTTTTGCCGAATCATGGATGGATCCCCTACTCCCTGCTTGGACCGCTGAGGGGCCCTGGCCCACTCGGCCATCCGCGGGGCTCAGTTGGCCAGAGTTTGTTTCGTCACGGAGTTTAGTATGGACATCCTAAGGAAGTTGGATCATGCACTGGCAGAGCATGCGAAACGTATATTCTGGTGTGAGCCAAGCTTTCAAAAAAGCTTTGCAGAATTTGCCGCGGATGTGGCAGCTTTTCGCCAAGACAAACGCAGTGGCATTTGGCTGAGCTATGATCAAACCCCTTATCAACAGGCTGTTTCCGCCATCGCTGCTATGTATGATGGCTGGGTTCTTGCAATACTTTCGCGGCGCTACACTTGGGAACAGCTGAAGCCTTGGCGCGAACAGATCCCCCACGGGGGAATATTATCTCATCGCGGAAAATTTCTTAGTGACGAGGAATTACCAGGCAGCGACGAGACGGGACCTCCTGGTGCATGTCTTTTGATCTTTAGTTCGGGTTCAACAGGTCGTCCCAAAGCTATCGCACATAGTTCGCAAACACTTTTGACATCAGCTGCGGCAACCTTGGATTTTTATGGAGCAAAGCCAGGTGAATCTTGGCTGCTGAGTCTTGATATTGCGCATATTGGTGGATTTCAGATCATCCTACGCTGTCTTTTAGGTGGGCTTACCTGTGTGAGTGGATTTGGGTCGCAAGAGATTTCGGAAGCATTGCGCGCCTTTCCCTGCTTGAATTATCTTTCTTTAGTACCGACGCAATTGCAGCGCCTTCTCGATCGAGGAGAAACACTGCCGCAAGAGCTGCGTGCAGTTTTGCTCGGAGGAGCTGCAACTCCTACGACTTTGATCGAGCAAGCTAAAAGTTTATCGTGGCCGATTTCGGTGACCTATGGTTCGACCGAGACGGCATCGCAGGTAAGCGCTACTCGGGTGGGAGACTATCCTTTGTCAGCTGGAGATGTGGGAGAGCTTTTGCCGATTTGGAAAGCTGACTTGGGCGTGGATCATTTCGTGCTAAGTGGCCCATCAAGCTGCTTAGGGTGGTGGCAAGAAGGTGTTTTTTATCCGAGCCGCCAAGATACGGTGTCAATGTCAGATCGCGCGCAAATTGAAGATGGGCGACTAGTGATTGAAGGGCGGCGTGATGATGTCTTTCAAATTGCTGGTGAAAACTGTGCCCCACGAGAGATCCTTGATGCACTGACAAGTCTTGCGAATAAGGGGGATTGGACTCTTGTACCCCTTCCTGACAAAGAGTATGGAACGATTCCTATCCTCATTTATAGAGGTCTGCAAAATCCCCCGACACAAACTCAAGTTGAGAATCAACTACAACAGACTTTGTCAAGACTCAAGTGGCCACGAGCTTGTTATTGGCACCGAAGTTCGGATCTGATGAAACCGTCTCTCACATTTTATCGAGAAGCCTTGGCAAATAAGCAATTGGAGCATCTGTGGACGCGCAATTAATTCCTTATGATCTGATCGTAATTGGTGGAGGCGCAGCAGGCTTTTTTAGTGCTATTTGCTGTGCGGAAGCTCGACCAGGTAGCCGTGTTCTCATCCTTGAAGCGAGTCCGCGTGTGCTTACTAAGGTGAAGGTGTCGGGTGGTGGGCGTTGTAATGTGACTCATAATCTGTTCGAACCGCAGGAGCTCGTCAAACGCTATCCACGAGGCCAAAAGGAGTTGCTTGGTCCTTTGCATCGCTTTGGTCCTAAAGATACGATTGCCTGGTTTGCCGAACATGGTGTCCGTTTGAAGGCTGAAGATGATGGGCGCATGTTCCCTGATACCGATAGTTCCCAGACGATTATCGACTCCCTGCTGTCTGCGCAAAAAGCTGCGGGCGTGGAGCTTCGAACACGAGCTTTAGTCCAGGAAATAAAGAAGGCTGAGGCTGGCTTCGAGCTCCGATTGAAGGAGGGGCAAGTTCTCGTGAGTCGCTATGTGATGGTGGCCACGGGCAGTATGCCTCAAGGGATCTCATTGCTCGCAGAACTCGGATTGGAGCTCATCGATCCAGTGCCTTCGCTTTTTACATTCGAGCTTGCAGAAGATTGGCTGAAGGCTTTGAGTGGTCAGAGCTTTACTCGGGTTGAAGCAAAGCTCACGATCCCTGGAGAAAAACAGACCTGGACCCAGTCAGGGCCAGCACTTATCACTCACTGGGGTATGAGTGGGCCAGCAATACTGCGCTTATCTGCTTTTGCAGCGCGTGAGCTATATGCACATGAGTACAAGGCCCAACTCTTTGTCAATTGGTGCGGTGACTGGACCTTAGAAAAGGCTCGTCAGATGCTCCTCGAACTAAAGCAGAAGGCTGCAAAGAAAAATCTTTCAAATGAACATCCGGGCGATTTTTCTAAGCGGTTTTGGGAAGCTCTCTTACAAAATCTCGGACTCCCCCTCGACAAATCATGGAGTCAACTGAGCAACAAGGAGATCCAAAGCCTGGCTGAGGCTCTCACAGCTACACGTCTCTCTGTTGTCGGGAAAGGTGTTTTCAAGGAGGAGTTTGTGACGGCGGGTGGGGTCCGGCGTCTGGATGTTGACTTTCGCACGATGGAGAGTCGTCTGTGTACAGGTCTTTACCTCGCTGGAGAAGTTCTCGATATCGATGGAGTCACCGGTGGCTTTAACTTTCAAAATGCCTGGACAGGCGGATGGATTGCTGCACAAGACATAGCCCAAAAGTTGGAAGCTCGCGCTTAGGCAGAGAGCTGTATTCACAGCTTACCTTGTGAAAACGCCAGCCTGACTGAAGTTGAGCTCTTCACCTTCGCTTGACAAATCGCACTTGCTCACCCTTGTCAAACCGTAGTACGAAACCTGCAGGTTTAGCTCTTTCGAGCAAGCATATCGCCGTTTTTTGCGGCACAATACCAGCTGAGGTTTAGGACCTTTGACCTGCATCTTGTGGAGATATCGTGAATATTTTTCCAAACCTGAAGGAAATCGAGGGTTTGGCGAGGAGTGGCGATACCCTGTTGCCGGTGGCGATAGAGATACCGGCCGACACTCTCACTCCCGTCAACGCATTTCTACGTCTGCGGGCCTCTGGCTCGACTCAAACCTTCCTTCTCGAAAGTGCCGATGGTGGCGAAGCTGTCGGTCGCTACTCGTATCTTGGCATTGATCCCTTTGCATCTCTCGTAAGTAATTCTGGGCAGCTACGGTTTCAAAATTTTGAGACTGGAGCCGTCGAGAGTAGCGCAACTAGTTTTGAGGCTATCGGAGCCTACCTGGATCGCTATCATTGCCCAAAGATCGAAGGTATGCCTCCTTTTGTAGGAGGTGCGATCGGCTATTTTTCCTACGATTGCGTCAAGTATCTCGAAAAAATTCCTGTGCCTGAAGCTAGCTACGCGCAGGACGAAGTCCATTTCATGTTCTTTAAGACGATCCTTGCATTCGATCGATTGAAGCATCGTCTCTTCATCGTTCAGCTTATCGACAGCGCCGCGCCCAATCTTGAGACTGCTTACAATCAAGCATCTCAGAGACTGAAAGATATCAAACAGCGCTTGGTAAATTCGCAGGGAAAAGACGAGATCTTAGATCTCTCCTTTGCCGAGCTCAAGCATATGCCTCCTGTCGAAGCAGAAGCTACTTTGGGACAAGAGCGTTTTTGTGAAGGTGTGAAAAAGCTCAAAGAGCACATCCGTCGTGGCGATATCTTTCAAGGTGTCCTTTCGGATCGCTTTCGTTTTCCTGTAAAGGTCGATCCTTTCTTGATCTATCGTATCCTACGCATGCTCAATCCCTCTCCCTATCTTTACTATCTTGGCTTCGGAGCTGAGGACCTACTTGGCGCTTCTCCCGAAATGTTGGTGCGCGCAGAAGGTCGGATGATTGAGACATGTCCCATTGCAGGGACGAGACCGCGCGGCAAAGATTTTGCCGAAGATCAGAAGTTAGAGCGTGAGCTCCTCGCCAGCGTTAAGGAGAAAGCGGAACATCTGATGCTTGTCGATCTCGGGCGTAACGATATCGGTCGTGTTTCGGTGCCGGGATCGGTTGATGTCAAAAGCTTTATGCACATCGAGCGTTATTCTCATGTGATGCATATTGTCAGCAATGTCGTCGGTCAGCTTCGCAAAGATAGAACTGCTTGGGACGCGTTTGGTTCGTGTTTTCCGGCTGGAACTCTGACGGGTGCTCCTAAGATTCGCGCGATGCAAATCATCTCTGGACTTGAGGGTACGCAGCGAGGTCCCTATGGAGGTGCCATCGTTTGTAAGGACTTCACGGGAGATCTTAATACCTGTATCACGATCCGCAGTCTTTACGTCAAAGATGGGTTTGGCTATGCCCAGGCGGGTGCAGGAGTCGTCGCTGATTCAAAGCCGCTTAAAGAGTACGAAGAAGTTTTGAACAAAGCTAAAGGCGTTCGTACTGCTGTCGCAGCAGCCCATCATATCGCGGGAGAACAGTCATGATCCTCCTGATCGATAATTATGACTCCTTTACCTACAATATTTTCCAGTATCTCGGCTATCTTGGTGCCAAGGTCAAAGTCGTACGGAACGATGAGGTCACGGTAGCCGATATTCGACGCATGAAGCCAGAGGCTTTGGTCTTATCACCTGGGCCTGGTAATCCCGATGAAGCGGGTGTTACTCTTGAGGCGATCGAGAGCTTGGCTGGAGAACTGCCGATGTTGGGCGTATGCCTCGGGCACCAATCTATCGGCCAAGTGTTTGGTGGCAAAGTGATCAGGGCAGGCCGGCTCATGCATGGTAAGACTTCGGTCGTCAAACATAAGTCGCTTGGAGTTTTTAAAGGCTTGCCGAATCCGCTTGAAGTCACTCGTTATCATTCCTTGATCGTGGAGCGTTCGTCCCTGCCTCGCTGTCTGGAAGTGACAGCAACGACAGAAGATGGGCTTATCATGGGGTTACGGCACAAGAAATTTCTGATCGAGGGTGTTCAGTTTCACCCGGAGTCGTATACGACAGAACATGGCCTTCAGATGTTCCAAAACTTTTTGGATCAAGCCAAGCGTTCGCGAGGCAAGCAAAGATGAAAGATTTTCTTAAACGGCTATTCCAGGGTGGACGTCTCTCGCGCTTAGAGGCTGAGTCTGCTATGGATTTGATGATGGCAGGGCAAGCCAGCTCGGAAGAGATTGCTGCTTATCTTGGCGCTCTTGCCGCACGCGGTGAGTCCGTTGAAGAGATCGTAGGTAGCGTACGCAGTTTGCGAAAGCATGCTTTGCCCTTTCCTGTAAAGCGATCTGATCTGATCGATGTCTGTGGTACAGGCGGAGATGGGACAGAAACTTTTAATATTTCGACAGCGAATGCTCTCTTGTTAGCAGCTGCTGAGCTGGGCGTCGTCAAGCATGGAAATAGAGCGGTCTCAAGTAAAAGTGGGAGCGCGGATGTCCTGGAGGCCTTAGGCCTAAAATTAGATAAACCATCGGATCAGCTGGCTGCGGATGTGGATCGCTTTGGCTTTGGATTTCTCTTTGCTCCTCAATTTCATCCAGCAATGAAGCATGTAGGTCCTACCCGAAGGGCTCTCGGAGTGCGAACTCTCTTCAATATACTTGGACCCCTAGCCAACCCAGCGCCTGTGAAACGCCAGGTTATCGGGGTGTTTGCTGAGAAATGGCTACAGCCGGTAGCTGAAACTTTGCGTGAATTAGGTGCAGAAGAAGCACTTGTAGTGTGGGGTACAGATGGCGTTGACGAAGTGAGTCTTAGTGGAGAGACGCGAGCTGTTCATCTGAAGAATGGTCAGTTGCGCACGCTGAGTCTTGTTCCAGAAGATTTTGGACTTCCAAGAGCTGCTCTCGACACACTCAAGGGCGGAGATAAAGAAACGAATGCAGCGATCATCATGCGTATTTTGCGTGGCGAAGAACAAGGTCCGCCTCGTGATGTGGTCGTCTTGAACGCTGCTGCGGCCCTTTGTGTCGCAGGACGTGCAAGTTCTTGGCTGGAAGGTGCGAAGTTCGCAAAGGACCTGCTAAGCTCAGGAGCTGCAGCACAGAAATTAGCACAATTGCAGGGGTTATCATGAAAGATAAAAGCCAAAGTGTGCTGCATAAGATCGGGCTTACAGCACGGCAAAGAGTTGAAGAGCAAAAAAAGGCTTTGGGCGAAGAAGAGCTTAAGAAGTTAGTCTCTCACCTCGATCGCAAGCCAAATCCCTTCGTTGCTCTCTTTGCTGAGCCTGGTCTCCACGTGATTGCAGAGGTAAAGTTAGCTAGCCCCTCGAAGGGTGATATTGCACCTCAGCTCGATCCTTTGTGGGTTGCAGATGAGTATTTGCACAACGGGGCTAGAGCTCTCTCGGTACTTACCGAGCCCTTTTATTTCAAAGGACACTTAGATTACCTGCGGGCCATCCGGCAAAAGTTCCCAAGAGCCAGCCTCTTGCAAAAGGACTTTTTGGTCGACCCCTATCAGATCTACGAAGCGGCCTTAGCTGGCGCCGATGCGATTTTGATTATCGTAGCTCTCTTAGGTCAAGAGACCTCTGCCTTGCTGCTCGAAACAGCTCGCAGCCTTGGTCTTGGAGCTTTAGTGGAAGTTCATAATCGCGAAGAGCTCGAGATTGCCAAAGCGATTGGCGCACCTTTGATAGGCATCAACAATCGTAACCTCAAAGACCTGAGCATTTCGCTCGACACGACCCGAGAGCTCTTGCCCTTCTGTCCAACGGGTGTGTCGATTATCTGCGAGAGTGGTCTCAGTACACATCAGGATCTCATCAGTATGCGCACTGCAGGCTGCCATGGCTTTTTGGTTGGGACGAGTCTGATGAAGACCGGACAGCCTGGAATCGCTCTGAAGGGTTTGTTGCATGAGCCGGGTTAAGATCTGTGGCTTGACGCGTTATGAAGATGCCGAGCTTGCCTTACAGCTAGGGGCTTGGGGTCTTGGATTTATTTTTTATGCGAAGAGCCCACGCTACGTGACTCCTGAAGCAGTACGGGAGATTCTGCAACGTTTGCAGGCTAAAGGGCTGCAGGCTGAGCGCCATGTAGGAGTATTTGTAAACGCCTCGGCTGAGGAGATCCGTCACGTCAAGGAAGTGAGTGGGATTGATACGATTCAGCTGCACGGAGATGAAGATCTTACGTTTGTCAAACATCTCTCCGACCTTAGACTTTGGAAGGTCTTTCGGTTGAAGACAGAGGAACAATTGGGAGAAATTCCCCCTTATGCACCCTGGGTCGAGGCTTTTTTGTGCGATGCAGCGGTGACGGGTACTTATGGGGGGACGGGTCAGCTTGCAGACTGGGGACTTCTAGCACGGATGCCCACGGAAACGCCTTTGATCGCTTCGGGCGGTCTACATGCGGACAATATCCGATCGGCTGCAGATCAACTAAAGCCCTTCGCGCTCGATGTATCCTCAGGGGTAGAAGAGGCGCCTGGGCGGAAAGATACTCAAAAAATGAAAGCACTCTTTGAAGCATTGGGAGATATGCCATGACTCAGTCGACACCAGATGCTCGTGGGTATTTTGGACGTTATGGGGGACGCTTTGTTCCCGAAACACTTTACAGGCCAGTGATCGAGCTCGAAGAAGCCTACCGAACCTATTCGAAAGATCCAGCATTTCAAGCTGAGCTAGCTCATATTCTCAAGACCTACGTGGGACGCCCAACGCCCTTGAGCTATGCGGCACGCCTTACGGAAACTCTTGGGGGGGCTAAGATTTACCTCAAGCGTGAGGATCTTACGCACACAGGAGCGCACAAGATCAATAACGCTCTAGGTCAGGTTTTGCTCGCGAAGCGTATGGGGAAGACGCGGATAGTGGCTGAGACTGGAGCTGGACAGCATGGAGTGGCTACTGCCACAGCAGCAGCCTTGTTTGGCTTAGAGTGCGTGGTTTACATGGGAAGTGTAGACATGGCACGACAAGCTCCTAACGTCAAACGCATGCGACTCATGGGAGCGACTGTTGCACCTGTGGAAAGTGGATCGAAAACCTTGAAAGATGCCGTGAACGAAGCCATGCGTGATTGGGTCACTAATGTTCGGACGACCTTTTATTCGCTGGGTTCGGCTTTAGGTCCGCATCCCTATCCTATGATGGTACGTGATTTTCATCGAGTGATTGGCGATGAGGCGAGAGAGCAGATTCTACTGGCAGAAAAGCGCTTGCCAGACGAGCTCATCGCCTGTGTCGGTGGGGGAAGCAATGCTATCGGGCTTTTCAGTGCTTTTTTGGACGACAAAGAAGTACAGATGACAGGAGTTGAGGCCGGCGGCTATGGGATTCAACAGGGCAAGCATGCAGCACGCTTTGCCGGGGGTAGCCTCGGTGTCCTCCATGGAGCCCTCACTTATCTTTTGCAGAATCCAGACGGACAGGTCGAAGAAACTCATTCGGTTTCAGCAGGTCTTGACTATCCAGCGGTAGGACCTGAGCATGCCTATCTGCAAGACTTAGGACGTGCTCAGTACACCTATGCGACCGATGAGGAAGCCTTAGCTGCGTTCCGTATGCTCTCACGCCTCGAGGGCATCATTCCTGCTCTCGAGAGCTCGCATGCAATTGCTTATGTTATCAAGCAAGCACCGCGTCTCCGTCGCGATCAGATCTTGCTCGTTAATCTCTCAGGCCGCGGGGACAAAGATCTAGAGGGGATTTCCGTATGACACGTATCGGTCGTGCTATAGAGTTAAGAGCCAAAGAGCGACGAAAGAGTTTTGTGGCCTATATCACTGCAGGTGATCCACATATCGACGAAACCATCGATCTCGTGACAGCGCTTGCCGAGGCTGGGGTTGATATCATCGAGTTAGGTGTCCCTTTTTCAGATCCACTCGCCGATGGACCTACCAATCAAAAGGCTGCTGAGCGAGCGTTAGCGGCAGGAACTGATCTGAAGAAGATCTTGGCAGCAGTACGAACTCTGCGAGAGCGTAAGGTAGAAGTGCCACTCGTCCTATTTTCTTACTTAAATCCTATTTTTCGAATGGGCTATGAGCAGTTTGCCAAAGAGGCTGCTGCTGCGGGTGTGGATGGCGTTTTGACAGTAGATTTGCCTCCAGAGGAAGCGAGTGAGTATAGGACCGTTATGCAGAAAGCTGGTCTGGATACTATTTTTCTCGCTTCACCAACCAGTGATGCCAAGCGACTTGCTTTGGTTGGCAAGGAGTCGAGTGGATTTGTCTACTATGTGTCGCGTACTGGCGTGACGGGAGCTCAAAAAGAGATTTCTGAAAGCCTTGGTCAGGAGATGGACCTTGTGCGTAAGGAGGTCAAGCTTCCCATCATGGTTGGTTTTGGCATTTCTACGCCCGAGCAGGCTCAAAAGATATCAGCTATGGGTGATGGAATTATCATCGGCAGCGCTATCGTTAGACTTATAGAAGAAGCAGAGAGTCCTGCAGATCGTATCGCTAAAGTAAAGGCTTTTGCTCAGTCGATACGGACAGTTTTGTGATTAAGGAAGATAAATTAGGCTTCTTTGATCTTGTAGCCGCGTAAATTGCCAAGCCCATCGTAGCTGGCATATTTATAGAGGTCATGGAGGGTTGGGTAATTAAAGACGGTCGCTATAATCTGGTGTATCGTTCTTTGATTCTCAATGAGTGAGAGTCCGTAGTGAATCAATTCGCAAGCCAAAGGTCCAACGATATGCACACCGAGCACGACGTTGTTTTCTCTGGCAAAGAGGATTTTCATCATACCATCGTGAACACCAAGGATTTTGCCGCGCGGGAGATTCTCGTGGCGAGCCACCCCCACATAATAGTCGATCCCTTTGTCGCGAGCTTGATCTTCAGTGAGGCCTACCATTGAGACCTCAGGGATAGTGTAGATGCCGAAGGGCAAGACTTTACCTACACTATCGAGATCTGTGATGTGAAACATGTGGCCTACAGCAACCCTTCCTTGATCCATGCTCGTACTAGCTAATGAGGGAAAACCGATCACATCCCCGACTGCATAGATGTGGGAGATGTTGGTTTGGAAGTTTTCGTTGACAAGGATCTGCTCGCGTTTGCCGATTTGTACCCCAGCCTTTTCAAGCTTGAGTGACTTTGTATTACCAGATCGTCCTGCCGCAAACAAAAACATATCGCTGACCAGGGTTTCACCATGGACAAGCTTTATTTTGACAGCTTGCGCGTCCTCTTCCTTCCCTTCGATGGAGACCCGTTCTACTTCATGACCTAAGAGAACGTTGATCCCTTCTTTTCGCATACTTTGGATGAGATTTTGAGCGATCTGATGGTCGAGAAAGGGTAATAGATCTTTTTGATTGTTGATAAGCGTGACGGGAATTCGCATGTGGGCAAATATTGTTGCATATTCACAGCCAATCACTCCCGCGCCGACAATGCAGAGAGAGGAGGGAAGACGCTTCATCCGTAAAATGCTATCCGAGTCCATGATGCGATCGTCATCAAAATCAATGTGAGGTGGGTGATAGGGGTAAGATCCCGTGGCAATCAAGATATATTCACCATGAAGAATGTGCTGCTCGTGATCATCGAGCTGAATCTCGCGATCTGAAATAAAGTGGGCTCGTCCCTTGAAAAGAGTGACTCCGTGAAGACGCAGGTTTTCGTAAAGTTGATCTTCGACCGTCTTGCTCACATAACGCTGACGATGCATAAATTTTTGGACGCACTTGTCCAAGAGGGGAGCCGTATGATCCCCATAGAGCCCGTGAGTATATTTACCGGAATAGTAAAGAGCCGTTTCTTTGAGAGTTTTTGAGGGTAAGGTGCCTGTTTGAATGCCGGCTCCACCCAGATGGTTCTCTTTCTCGATAATAGCGACCTTGAAGCCAAAATAGGCTGCTTTTACGGCCGCCTTTTCTCCGGCAGGACCAGCACCTATCACTATCAGATCAAAATGTTGCGGTTTGCGCGAGTTCATTCCAAACGATACCTATCCAAGCACACTCGAAGTCTTATCTTAAAGGCTAACACTGCGATGATATGGGTGCCTAGAGGCGAGCAAAAAGGAGGTAGGTAGCGCTTGCCTAAAGGCGGCGGCAGGGAAGCCTGCCGCCTTTGAGGCCTTAACAGTTTACTTGCGGATGGAAGCGAAGAGGAAGGTGCCTCGGCGTTCCAATTGAATCAGAACCTTGCCACTGTTCTTAAAGACATCATTAAAGTCTTTTACCGACTTCAGTGGAGTTTGGTTAGCACGCAGGAGAACATCACCCGGACGAATGCCAGCAGCAAAAGCTTTGGAGCCTTGATCGACATCGACTACGAGCAAGCCAGAGCTGCTTTCGATGCCGAACTGTTCGATATAAGGAGCATGCTTTTGCTTATTGAGGCCCTCGAGTTTGAGTCCACTGCTGCCCTCTGCGACTTGAGCGTTGCCGCCATCGCGTCCTTCTTTCTGAGCTGCTACCAAAGGATTTTGCTCAAAGTCGCCGAGAGTTACCGTCGTCTTTTGCGTCTTGCCATTGCGGAAGTAGGTCATCGACACTTTGGTGTTGGGCGGCAAAAGACCGACGGTATTGGTCAGGTCCTGATTGGTCTTGACCGTTTTACCATTAACTTCAGTGATAACATCACCTGATTCGAGGCCTGCTCGCGCAGCAGGAGTACCTTTTTCTACGTTAGCAACCAAGGCTCCTTGAGTTCCCTTGGGCAAATTCAAGGCTCCGAGCAGATCTTCATCAAGTTCTTGAGCCAAGCGAACACCGAGATAACCACGTGATACTTTGCCTTTATTGATCAGCTGATCAGCGATATTGCGGACTAGAGCTGATGGTACAGCAAATCCAATTCCAGCTGAGCCACCTGAGCGAGAGAAGATCGCCGTGTTCATCCCTATCACCTGACCTTCCATATTGATAAGGGGTCCACCACTGTTGCCTGGGTTGATAGCAGCATCTGTTTGAATGAAGTTACCTAAGTTGGTGATGTTTAGGTTACCGCGACTCACCGCAGAAATTGCACCAAAGGACTGGCTAAACTCCAGACCAAAAGGAGCTCCTAGGGCAATGACAAACTCTCCGACTTTGACTTTGTCAGACTCACCGAGGGAGAGCTGGGTCAGGCCATTGCGATTAAAATTGGGCTCTTTTATCTGGACGACGGCCACATCGGTGTTTTGATCACGGCCGAGGACCTTAGCCTCATAGGTTTCGCCATTGTCGAGTTTGACAGAAATTTCGTCAGCTTCTTCCACCACGTGGTTATTGGTGATGATGTAGCCTTTGGCCAAATCTACTATGAAGCCCGAACCGACACCGGCTTGTTGCTTTTGAGATGGGGCGTTAGGTGCTGGTTGGCGAAAACGAGGACCGAAGAAGAAGTCAAAGGGATCCATCTCATAGTAAGGCCGTCCTTTGACAATCTTCGATACGGATATGAAGGCCACACCTTTGCTCGCTTCTTCCGAAAGCTCGGAGACGCCTGCCGAAATCTGCCGCAAGATGCGTATGTTGTCGGAAGCTTTCGCGTTGGCTTCGGGCTGAGGCAGCTGATACGCAAAGAGAGACTGGGCTCCCAGACTTAAACTCAAAACAAAAAATCCATATTTACGGAATATCATAAGTTAGCTGCACCTTTCCTGCGTGGGTGACACCTTCCAATCCGAAGTCTATTCTGCAACTTTGATCATGAAATGAAAATAAGTTATCTTGCGAGAATGAGGATCGTCGAAGAGAGGGGAAGACCGATGATAACAACGGGCGAACATGCTCTAAAAGCTGGTTTTAGTCTAGGAGGTTGGATGCCGCGTTGTCTCCAGGCAAGCCCGACCTCGCTTCCGCGCCGAGAGGATTATTCGGAAGATGAATTTTTCATGAGTGAAGCCTTGCTGGCTGCGATGGAAGGAGTCGGGCGCCCAAATCCCAACCCATGCGTGGGTGCGGTTTTGGTCAAAAATGGACGTATCTTGGCGCGTGCGGCAACCCTAGCGTATGGCGATCTTCACGCCGAACGTGTACTACTCCAAAAGCTTAGTCCCGAAGAAGCACAAGGGGCTACGGTCTATGTTACCCTCGAACCCTGCGCTGGGACAGGGAAGCAGCCGCCTTGTACAGATGCTCTTTTGGCCGCCAAAATTGCTAGGTGTGTGGTCGGAGCAGAAGATCCTCATCCCAAAGCGGCTGGCCAAGGCCTGGCCCGTTTAAAAGCGGCAGGAGTGGAGCTGACGGTGGGCTGCCTCCAAGAGGAATGTCGCGCTTGGCATTTTCCTTTTTTGAGTTTTATGACGGGTGATCGGCCCGTCCTGATTGGCAAATGGGCACAGACTTTGGATGGGCATCTGGCGGACGACACGGGCACGTCTCAGTGGATATCAGGTCCCTACTCACGGATTTATACGCACTGGCTCAGACAGAAGTACGATGCCATTCTCGTTGGGATCGGAACGGCTCTCGCAGATCGTCCGAGTCTCACTGTAAGAGACGCACCCCCGCCTCATCATCGGCATCCACATAAGATCATATTTGACCCACAGGGTCGCCTCAAAGATGCTGCCGAACCTATTTTAGAAGCTTTGGGTCGCAATCTCGCAGACGATGGGGCACAGCTCTTCTGGATGGTGGATTCTCACATTGGTTTGGAGCTAGGGCGTGGTGCGCTTGCAAAGCTCCCTCATCACACTGTCCTCCTTCGCAATCCTGCCGATTGGGAGGATAATATGCAAAGTCTGGAAGTGAGCTTTAATCGGACGTTGGGATTCCCCTTGCAATCGGTCTTGGTCGAAGGGGGGCCTACGATTCTGACTCAACTGCTGCGAGCAGACATGCTTGATGCGCTACATGTGTTTGTGCGGGCAAAGATTTTGGGAGGGAGTCGTTTTCGAATTGGGCGTATGCCAGAAGAGGACGAAAAGGGCTTTCAAAATCCCTTTTTCGGCTTGAATGATTGTCCCAATTATAGACTCCTAAGCTCTCATGTCCTCGGTGATGATGTGCTCCTCGAGTGTGTGAGCAATCGATGGTTCGAAGAGAGCTGAAGAGATAGACTTTGCCCATAGACTCCAATCAATGCTGGTTGCGAGCCAGGATTGAAGGAGTCGGGGCAAGTCCTCTTGGGGAAGCTCTGAGGCCCCTGCCTCAAGGCGAGCGAGAGAGTCACCTAGGTTTTTATGCCGTAAATCTTTATATAGCCTAGCTTGCACGGGAGATAGTTCATGTGCTTCTAAGCATCTTTCGCCCCGCAGTATCAAAATATATTTCACTTTATCCTGTCTGACTATGCAAGGAAGCTGCGGTGGATCTCCTTCAGAGAAGGGGAGTTCTCGCAAGCGGATTAACTCCCAAGCATCTTCCACAATATCCCAGTGAGAATTAGGAACGAGCTGACGTGATGCAGAAAGCTCATCTGCTGACTTTGCTTGCCAGGATGTGATGGGGGGAGCTAGAAAGCAGCGATCGAAAGCATGATCGATCAAGGCAGCTTGAATAAGAGCTTCTCTTTTCTCATTCAACGCGCCATGAAGCTCAGCATCTTGGAGAAAAAGGGGTAGGGAAGTCCCAACCTTACCAAGGTCAAAACCTTGTGAAGGATAGGCCTCGAGATATTGAGTCAGCACGTGATTAAAGTCCCAGTAGCCAAGTAAGCGACAGAGTAAGGGATAGCTCTGATGCAGAGTTTGAAAGAGTCGATACCAGTATTGCTCCTGATAAGCTCTGGCACCCGCCATCTGATAGGACGAGGATAAATACCCATCTCGTACCTCAAGCGGACGCCGCATAACGATCGACCAATAAGACTGAAAGGAGCTGAGCCAGTCCGGAGCTTTTGTGTTCATGATTGGAATCGCCTTGCTATCATAAGTTCTTCGATGACTTCGGCCAGAGGAGGGATCTTGTCATCCCACTCGAGAAGGGTCGGAAAAGGTCCGCCTCGCTCCCAAGCGTAGCGATAGAGCTGCCAGACCTCATCGGCAACTTTCTGATCGTGGGTGTCTATGATAAGAGCCGAGTCTTGGCGCTGATGACCTGCTAGGTGAACCTGAAGGACACGAGAAAAGTCTATGGCATCGATATAGACCCTGGGATCAAAGCCGTGATTTTGGCTTGAAACGTAGATATTGTTGATATCAAGCATATAGGAGATGTCAGCGGTCTTTACGACCTGAGTGTAAAAGTCCCATTCGCTCATCTGACTTTCGGGAAACGTGAGATAAGAGGAAAGGTTCTCGAGACCAAAGGGCCTCTTTAAATATTCTTGGACAAAAGCGGCTCGTTCTGCGGCATAAGCTATCAGATCAGACGTAAAAGGCGTCGGTAAGAGATCATGATGGCGAATGCCATGTGCACTGCTCCAACAGAGATGATCTGTCACAAATAGGGCTTCCGTCTGATCAGCGAGTTGTTTGAGGGCTTCTAGATAATTAAGATCTAGCGCTTCGTGACCGAGGAGATTCAGGCCTACACCATGCAGGACGATGGGATAGTGCTGCTTGGTAAAACGCAGCATGTCCTGGGGAGGGGCAGCGGAGCTCATAAAATTTTCACTGATAATCTCAAAGTAGTCGAGTGGGGGTAGAGTCTCACGAATCGTCGCATAGTGCGAGAGGCGAAGGCCTAGGCCAAGGGCATGGGAAGGGAGCAAACTCGTCTGCATAAGAATCCTTCTGAAGAGCCGGAGGGTGAACTCCGGCTCACAGTCTAACACTTACTGCGGATCGGTCCAGGCTTTTGTGGTGATCGTGAGCGTTCGGATGTGAGCCACGATCGATTCGATTTCTTTGCGGGAAAAGCTCGTGTAATAGGCTGGCATATTTGCGAAATGAGTTCCATCTGTACGGATGCCATGAATACCAAAAGCGATCGAGGCAACAACCGCGCTATCAGGCTTGGCGGCAAAAGCTGCTTTTGCAGTCGCTTCGTTAGTGCTAGGTGAGATAGGGAGGTTGAATTCCGTATCGGAGATGGTATGACAGCTTGTGCAGGCGTTTGATTCTCCCATGGCTGCCCCATCGTCTTTGACAAGGTCTTTACCTTGTCGGCCTTGGTCTGTCGCGAGATCTACACAGCTCATACCAGCACAGGTGTTAGCTGCACGACAGGTGTGCTCTTTGATTTTGCCATAGGAGTAGGAAACTCCTTTGCATGTGTTTACTCCACCACAGCTAGCATGGAATTCAACAAGTCCACCTCTTTCTAGACATAAAGCTTGGAACTCTGAAAGAGTATACGATTTTTGAACTGTTGACGTCACGGTTCCCTTGCTTATAGGCACATTCACAATTTTCTCTTTTTCTTCTTTTCCACAAGAGCTTAATGCAACGCCCATAAGTCCAGCAATGGCAGCCGTTAAGAGTGAGTTTTGTGACATATTAAAAGCCCTTTCTGTACAGTTAAATTGGAGTCTTGAGTGGCACCTAGCTATCTATCCTGATAAAAATCGTCGCTTCGGAACGCTCAGTCGATCATCAAACCGCTCGCAAACTAGAGGGCAATGATAACGACAAAAAGTTAGGCAATTCTTAAGCATTCTTTTGGATAGGGCGGATCTGGGGAGCGAGGGACAATACTATGATCGTAGAGAGGGCCTGCCATCAGAATCCAAAAAATTTGAGGAGGACTCGGATGCTCTTGATACTTGTGAGTTGGCGGGAGGCTGTGGGCCAAAAATTGGAGAAGCTTACAGGAACAGGTGGATTGTTTGAGTCTGGCTTGCCT